>Ga0160461_1000023_pt1 | contig 275008 bp, 245 predicted proteins | sample HID1975I_E6MG_FD_108266 | JGI IMG/M metagenome (GOLD analysis project Ga0160461, IMG submission 108266) | Enriched soil microbial communities from UW Madison campus, WI, USA - HID1975I_E6 MG | ecosystem: Environmental > Terrestrial > Soil > Unclassified | place: USA: Madison, Wisconsin... | reverse complement strand
TTGCTTGGTGGCCGGGTCCCATTGCACCGATCCGTCCGAGTAGTGGATCTTGCCCTCGACACGGGCGGGAGGAGGATAGACCGGTGACAGATCCTCGCTTTCCTTGAAGTCGAGGAACTCGGAAACGGTGCGTATCAGGTTCCGCTTCTCGACCTGCAGGGCGTGTCGATCCAGGAGACTGAGGCTGTCGTTGTTCCGCAGTTGATTCTCGATGACCGTGACGCGCTTGAGGCCACGGCGGTCGGTATCAAGGAACTCGTTGAGTGCCTTGGCCGCGGCGAATTCGGCGAGGCTGGTTTGGGTGAGGGCTTCCTGCTTTTCGGCTGAGTTGCGATCCATGCGCCAGACACGGGTCGCCTCGCTTCTGGCTTCTTCCGCCGCTATATACCCGTCACGCAACGCTTTGCCTTCCTCGGCCCATCGCTCCTGCAAACCTTTCCAGCGCGAACTTTCCAGTGCTGATTCGTCCATTGCTTCATTCCCCCGTTCCCATGTTCAAACAATCCTCCAAGGTGTAATGCTTGTCCCGAAGATCCTCGTAGATCACCCGCAACTCGGGGCGATCGTCTAGGGCCGCGCCGACGCGCAAGCGACGCAATACGCCAGCGGCGGGATCTCTATCCCAGGTTTGGGCTTCAACTTGATTCCAGCAATACAGACGCCGTATATCGGCCCGCTTCCCATAACCCAGGTCAAGGACCAATATGCCATCCGACCTTCTAAGGCCGGTTTGAGGTTGTAGTCTGCGAATGGGCTTTTCGAAGTGCCGGACCAGGGATCCCGCCAGATGCACATATCCTGACTTGCGGCGCGCAGCAAACTCAAGAGCCAGCCCGCGGTGAACATCCTTTGGATAGCCGTCGTCTCCGCTGAGCAGCTTGCCGCCGAGCCGGATCATGCATTCGGGGTGGCCCAATGCCGCACCGCGTTCGAGCCACTTCTTGTAGAGCTGGACGTATTCTTCCCCACCACTGGCCAAGGCGGTCATGAGGCACATGGCTCCTGTATCGCCTTGCTCGGCCAACGCTTCCAGGCGCTTCATGGGGCCTCGCATCGAGTACTCCTCCAGGGTTGCAGGCGACAGCACGCGCAGCGTGATGTAGGCGAGTTCGAATCCATCATTGGCCATCTGCATCCAGCGCTGCTCGCGCTTGACGGAATCGGCCGGGTTCAGATAGCGACGGCTACCAAGACTCCAAGAGGGAATCTCGCTGAACAGTTCCTGCTCGTAGGCAGCGCGCTTTTGCGGTGATAACTGCGCAGCCTTGGCGCTGTCGAACGGCGGCAGGTCGAGGCGCGGGAAGTACTCCGGATGGCGTTCAAATGCGACGTAGCCGCCGACAGACAGTACCGGCGCCAGCAGCGCTAGCAGCAGGACGAGCCATGTACGAAGTGGCTTGCTTTGATGTGCTCGCGATGCGCTCATTCGCTTTGCTCCCCCATTCCCATGTTCAGACAATCTTCCAAGGTGTAGTGCTTGTCCCGGAGATCCTCGTAGATCACCCGCAACTCGGGGCGATCGTCCAAACTCGCGCCGACGCGCAAGCGGCGTAGTATTGCGGCGGCGGTATCTATGTCCCAGGTTTGACTTTGAACCTGACGCCAACAATAGAGACGCCGTATATCGGCCCGCTTCCCATATCCCAGATCAACGACCAATGTGCCATCCGGCATTCTGAGGCCGCTTTGCGGCTGCAATCTGCGAATGGGCTTCTCGAAATGCTGCGTCAGCGATCCGACCAGATGGACATATCCTGACTTGCGGCGCGCAGCAAACTCCAGGGCCAAACCGCGTTGAACGTCCTTTGAGTAGCCGTCGTCTCCGCTGAGCAGCTTGCCACCGAGTCGGATCATGCATTCGGGGTGCCCCAACGCCGCACCGCGTTCGAGCCACTTCTTGTAGAGCTGGACGTACTCTTCCCCACCACTGGCCAAGGCAGTCATCAGGCACATGGCTCCCGTATCCCCTTGCTCGGCCAACGCCTCCAGGCGCTTCATGGGGCCTCGCATCGAGTACTCTTCCAGGGTTGCAGGCGACAGCACGCGCAGCGTGATGTAGGCGAGTTCGAAGCCGTCGTTAGCCAGCTGCATCCAGCGCTGCTCGCGCTTGACGGAATCGGCCGGGTTCGGATAGCGACGAGTGCCGCGACTCCACCTGGGAATCTCAACGAACAGTTCCTGCTCATAAGCTGCGCGCTTCTGCGGCGACAACTGCGCAGCCTTGGCGCTGTCGAACGGCGGCAGGTCGAGGCGCGGAGGATCGTCCGGGTGGCATTCAAATGCGACGTAGCCGCCCACAGACACTACCGGCGCCAGCAGCGCCAGCAGCGCCAGCAGCAGGACCAGCCACGCACGAAGCTTCCTGCTTCGAGGCGCTTGCGTTGCGCTCATTCGCTGCTCCCGTGTCCCAAAGGCATTGGGCCGCCATCAGCCGGGTGCGGAAGTTCCAACACCGGAACTTGCGGCGCGCCGCGGAGCAACTTCTTGAAGTACGGATCCCTGTAGTAGAAGATCTTGTCGCCCATGATCGGGCGGCCGACGCCTTCGATGAGCACGATGGCCTTCTCCGGATCGAGGGCCTTGATCTCGTCGGGATTCATGAGTGGCCGGCGATCGATCACTTCGGTGACGCTGTAGCTGCCGCCTTGCCCGTATGAGCGCGTGCGCTGCTTGCGGCGCACGGTGGTCTCGCCCAGCATCTTGGAAAACTCGTCCGCGTCGCGCTGTTCGCGCGGTGCAAAGATCACCTGGCAGCCCAGGTTGGTGACCATGCCGCGCGCGGTTTCGGCGCCGTAGACGGCTTCGAGCTGCGCCACCGACTGGATGATCACCACGATGCGCACGCCGTAGCCGGCCAGCCAACTGGTGGCAGTCGGGATGATGTCCACCTTGCCGAGTGCCGTGAACTCATCGAGCATGAACAGGCATTGGTACTTCAGCGTCTCGTCGTGCTCGGGCAGCGTCGTGCCGTTGAGCTTGATCGCCTGCTCGAAGAAGAGATTCAGGATGCCCCTGGCCTCGACCAGCCTGGCCGGCGCAACCCCGACGTAGATGCTTTGCACCCTGCGGCGAAGGTCGCGCAGGTCGAAATCGTTCCCGCTCGTGGCTGCGTCCACGACCGGGTTGCCAAATATGCGCAACGGCGCCTGCGTGGTCGCGATGATCGAGCTGAATGTCTGGTCAGCCAGCTCGACCAGATTGCCCAGCCCCATCCGGGCCTTGTCGCCGGCAAATGGTGCGGTCATGTGCCGCCTGAAAACGTCCTGCTTGCTCTCGCCCGGCGCGCCAACCGCCGACAGAAAGCGGTAGACGTCGCCGAGTGTCGGCCAGGCTGGCTCTTCGGTCGGGGGTTGCCGCTGCCGGATGTCCAGCATCCGGTCGAACAGCCATTCGCAGACGGCCTGGAAAGCTCCGCGGCTGGCGTGCGTCCAGAACGGATCGTGCCCCGGCGTCTCCTTGTACAGGCTGCTGGCGATGGCTTCGATATCGGCGCTGCGCTGGTGGGGGTCGAGGCTGACGTAGCCGAACGGGTTCCAGCGATGAGAGCGCCTGTCCTCGGTGAATGGGTCGAACAGGAAGACCTGGCCGTACGTCGAGCGCTGCCCGGCCGTCTTCTCGTAGGCCTCGCGCTTGACGTCCAGGAACACGATCGATTGCCGCCAATGCAGGCCATTGGGTATGGCCGTGCTGACGCCCTTGCCGCTGCGCGTTGGACTGGCCAGCAGCATGTGCTTGTCCTTGATGCTGACGAACCTGCCGTCGACGCGACACGCGGCGATGATGCCCGCTGGATGGTCGCCCAGGGCCTTGTGCCTGGCGAGATCCGCGCGGGTGGCAAACCGGGCTTCGCCATAGAGCGCACGCTCCTTCGGCCTGAAGAGAGGAACGAGCAGGAACAGCCACGCCAGCAGTGGCAGGCCCATGCCTGCGGCTCCGGCGAGCCGGATCCTCGTCGCAAAAGGCTGCAACTGGGGCAGTTCGATGGCCCGGAAGTAGCGCCAATGGGTGGTGGGCTCTAGCGGCAGCTGCAGGTTCAGCAGCACAAGCGTCAGATAGCCCGACAGATACGCCCCAGCCACGAGTGCGACGAACAGCATCGCCAGCGCGAGCCCGCTCCTTGCAAGCGTTCCCATGCTTGCCCTCCCTTCGTCATTTCTTGCTGGCGAAAGGATAGCGGGCGTGCAGGTTCAATCCGGCAATGGTCCGGTAGCAATTGCCACCCAGTTGACGCATGGACGGGGCCTTACCGGCCGCCGGTCACCCCGTCTTCAGTCGGTCACCCCGACCGTCAGTCGGTCGGCAGCGGCCTCGGCCTGCCGTTGTCGTCGATCGCCACGTACGTCAGCGTCGCCTCGGTCACTTTCACGTACTCGCCCTGCGCGCGCACGCGCTCGGCGAATACCTCGACTTTCACCGTGACCGAAGTACGGCCGACCCGGGTGACGGCGGCGTAGAAGGACAGCAGGTCGCCCACCTTGACCGCCTGCTTGAAGACGAACTCGTTAACCGCCACCGTGGCCATGCGGCCCTTTGTGTAGCGCGCCGGGATCACCGAGCCGGCCAGGTCCACCTGGGCCATGACCCAGCCCCCGAAGATGTCGCCGTTGCCGTTGGTGTCCGCCGGCATCGGAATCACCTTGAGCACCAGCTCCATGTCGGCTGGCAGGCTGCGCAGTGGGGGCGTTGACGGAGCTTCGGCGCCTGAACGGGTGGACATGGGCACAATCCTTGACAAACAAGTTTCCACGATTGTCCCCCATGCGTCGCAGCGGCGAAGCCCTGGCTTCCTCTTCTCCCCACCACCGCGCCGGCCCGGGCGAGCCCGGGCGGCGCTCCCGCTCGGACGGCGCCACGCTGGCCCGCCTGTTTCCCTACCTGTGGCACTACAAGTGGCGGGTGCTGCTGGCACTGGGCTTCATGGTCGGCGCCAAGGTGGCCAACGTGGGCGTTCCGATCCTGCTCAAGCACCTGGTGGACGCCATGACGATCCAGCCGGGCGACCCGCGCGCGCTGCTGGTGGTGCCGGCGGCGTTGCTTCTGGGCTACGGACTGCTGAGGTTCTCGACGTCGCTGTTCACCGAACTGCGCGAACTGGTCTTTGCCAAGGCGACCGAGGGCGCGTCGCGCCGGATCGCGCTGGAGGTTTTCCGCCACTTGCACAGCCTGAGCCTGCGCTTTCATCTCGAGCGCCAGACCGGCGGCATGACGCGCGACATCGAGCGCGGCACGCAGGCGGTGCATTCGCTCATCTCGTATTCGCTCTACAGCATCGTGCCGACGCTGATCGAGCTGACGCTGGTGCTGTCGATCCTGGCGGTGCGGTTCGACCCGTGGTTCGCGGTCATCACCGGCGTGGCGCTGGTGCTGTACATCTTCTTCACGGTGGCGGTGACCGAGTGGCGCACCCAGTTCCGGCGCACCATGAACGAGCTGGGCGCCCGCGCCCAGAGCCGGGCCATCGATTCGCTGCTGAACTACGAAACCGTCAAGTACTTCAACAACGAGGACTTCGAGGCCCGGCGCTACGACGAGAACCTGGAGCGCTACCGCCAGATCGCCGTCAAGAGCCAGACGACGCTGTCGATGCTCAACACCGGCCAGCAGCTGCTGATCGCGCTGAGCCTGGTGGCCATGCTGTGGCGCGCCACCCAGGGCGTGGTCGACGGCCGCATGACGCTGGGCGATCTGGTCATGGTCAACGCCTTCATGATCCAGCTGTACATCCCGCTGAATTTCCTGGGCGTGCTGTACCGCGAGATCAAGCAGAACCTGACCGATCTCGACCGCATGTTCGCCCTGCTCGAGCGCGAGCGCGAAGTGGCCGACGCGGCCGGCGCGCAGCCGCTGGCGCTGGCCGGCGGCGACGCCACCGTGCGTTTCGAGCACGTGGCCTTCGCCTACGAGCCGGCGCGCACCATCCTGCACGGAGTGAGCTTCGAGATCCCGAGCGGCAAGACGGTGGCGGTGGTCGGGCCGTCCGGCTCCGGCAAGTCGACGCTGGCGCGCCTGCTGTACCGCTTCTACGACCTGCAGCAGGGCCGGATCACCATTGGCGGGCAGGACATCCGGGAGGTGACGCAGTCGAGCCTGCGCCGCGCCATCGGCATCGTGCCGCAGGACACGGTGCTGTTCAACGACACCATCGAATACAACATTGCGTATGGTCGGGCCGGCGCCAGCCACGATGAGGTGGTGGCGGCCGCCAAGGCCGCGCGGATCCACGACTTCATCATGGCCACCCCGGGCGGCTACGAGACCATGGTCGGCGAGCGCGGCCTGAAGCTGTCCGGTGGCGAGAAGCAGCGCGTGGCCATCGCCCGCACGTTGCTCAAGAACCCGCCCGTTCTCATCTTCGACGAAGCCACTTCGGCGCTGGACTCGGCCAACGAGCGCGCCATCCAGCACGAACTGCGCGGCGCCGCCCAGGGCAAGACCACGCTGGTCATCGCCCACCGCCTGTCGACCGTGGTCGACGCCCACGAGATCCTGGTGCTGGACGCCGGCGTGATCGTCGAGCGCGGCACGCATGCCCAATTGCTGGCCCGCAACGGCCGCTATGCGCAGATGTGGGCGCTGCAGCGCAGCGCCGACGTCGAGCAGTCAGTCCAGTTCATCGGAAAATAGAAGCGAGCGCCATGGCTGCACAGGAATATGCCGAATACGTCAGCCACGCGGACTTTTGCACCGGCCTTGCCGCCGGACGCATGCGCGTGGTGGTCAATCCCAAGCTGGCGCGGCGCTTCGTCACGCAGCGGCTGATGCTGATGATCTTCCTGATCCCGCTGATCGGCGTCGGGGTCGTCGTCGCGATGTCCGGCCAGGTATGGGCTGGCGGCGCGATCGTTGCGTTCGGCGTGATCCTGAACCGCGTGCTGATGTTCCAGGCCGGCAACATCGTGGTGCAACTGGCGCTGCGCGATGCCAAGGTCTATGAAAGCGTCACCCAGGACGGGGTGATGGAGGTGCGCCGCAATGGCGGCGCCTAGTCAATCTTCGAAGACACCATGAACGAACGCATTCCCCTGCTCGTACTCAACAGCCTGCTGCCCGCGCACCAGGCCCAGATCGCCGAGGCCTACGACCTCGTCTATGCGCCCACGGCCGAGACCCGGGCCGAGGCCGTGGCCCGCCATGGCGCGCGCTTTCGCGCGGTGCTCACCATCGGGGTGATCGGCCTCACCCCGGCCGAGCTGGCGGCCATGCCCGCACTGGAACTGGTGTGCTGCCTCGGAGCGGGTTACGAGTGCCTGCCCATGGAGCAACTCAGGGCGCGCGGCATCGTCACCGCCAATGGCGCCGGCACCAACGACGACTGCGTGGCCGACCACGCATTCGGGTTGCTCATCGGCATCGTGCGCGGCATGCGCATGCTGGACCGGCAGTGCAGGGACGGCGTCTGGCGCGAATCGATCGCGCAGCCGCCCAATGTCTCGGGCAAGAAGCTGGGCATCTTCGGCCTGGGCACCATCGGCCAGAAGATCGCCAAGCGCGCTGCCGGGTTCGGCATGCCGGTGGGCTATCACAACCGCAAGCCGCGCGAAGGCGTCGCGCACCGCTATTTCGACAGCCTCGAGAACCTTGCGCGATGGTGCGACGTCCTGGTGTGCGCCACGCCCGGCGGGCCTGCCACCCGCCACGCGATCGACGCGCGCGTGCTCGACGCCCTCGGACCGCGCGGGTTTCTCGTCAACATCTCGCGCGGCACCGTGGTCGATACCGAGGCACTGGCCGCCGCCCTGCGCGAGGGGCGCCTGGCCGGTGCGGGCCTCGACGTCTACGAAAGCGAGCCCAACCGCCCCGAGCCGCTGGTGGGGCTCGACAACGTGCTGCTGACGCCGCACATGGCCGGCTGGTCGCCCGAAGCCACCCAGGCCAGCGTGGACCGCTTCCTGGCCAACGCGGCCGGGCATTTCAGCGGCCTGGGCGTCGTCTCGCCCATCTGACGACGCCGCGCCCGGACGGCGGGCGGCAGCGCCGCCGGCCCTTGCCCGGGGCACCTTGAGCGCTTCTTGGCACGCATGTTGCGTCGGGCAAAGCCCGTGTGCGCGTGCCGTTCGGGTTCTTCCCATTGGGAATCGGGGCCACATTGCCGCAAACTGGTTGCAAACAGCAATCGTTGCCGAAGGAATCTACCTGCGTGTGATTACTTCGCAACGATTGACTGTTTTTTGCTGTCGTCAAACATCTACTCAAGGAGTGTCCATGCTGTTCAAGAAGACCCTGACGGCCATGCTGGTGGGCGGTGCGCTCGCATTCGGTGCATGCGCGCAGGCCGAATCGGTGCTGCGCGTCGTGCCGCAGAGCGATCTGAAGATCCTCGATCCGATCTGGACCACGGCCTTCATCACCCGCGACTACGGCTACGCGGTGTACGACACCCTGTTCGGCGTGGACGTCAAGGGCAAGGTGCACCCGCAGATGGTGGGCGACTACAAGTCCAGCGAGGACGGCAAGGTCTGGACCTTCACGCTGCGCGACGGACTGGCCTTCCACGACGGCAAGCCGGTCACGTCCGAAGACGTCATCCAGTCGGTCAAGCGCTGGGGCCAGCGCGACGCCCTGGGCCAGCGGATGATGGCGGCGCTCGACACCTTCACTGCCAAGGACGACAAGACCTTCGTCATGACCTTCCGCACGCCCTTCCGCATGGTGCTGGAGGCGCTGTCCAAGCCGTCGTCCAATCCGCCGTTCATCATGCCCAAGGCGGTGGCCGAGACGCCGGCCGACCAGCAGATCAAGGGAACCATCGGCTCGGGCCCGTTCATCTTCAAGGCTGACGAATATCGTCCGGGCGAGCGCATCGTCTTCGTCAAGAACACCAAGTACGTGCCGCGCCAGGAGCCGGCCGACGGCACCGCCGGCGGCAAGGTGGTGAAGGTCGACCGCATGGAGTGGGTGGTGCAGAACGACCCGCAGACGGCGGCCAATGCGCTGGCCGCCGGCGAGGTCGACATGATCGAGTTCATGCCGCCCGAGCAGTACAAGGCCTTGCAGGACAACCCCAAGATCGTGCTCGACACGCAGGTGCCCGCCGGCTCCTATGCGTTGCACCTGAATCGGCTGGTGCCGCCGTTCAACAACACCAAGATCGCGCAGGCCGCCTTCATGGCCATCAACCAGGAGGCGCTCATGCGCGCCGGGTTGAACCACAAGGAGCTGTACAACACCAACACCTCGATCTACCCGACCGGCTCGCTGTACCACTCGACCAAGGGCACGTCGTATTTCACGGGCAAGCCGCAGTTCGAGAAGGCCAAGGCCCTGCTCAAGGAGGCCGGCTACAAGGGCGAGCCGATCGTGCTGATGAACCCGAGCACCTTCCCGGTGCTCAACAAGTTCCCGTCGGTCATGGCCGCGCTGCTGCGCCAGGCCGGGTTCACGGTGGATCTGCAGTCGATGGACTGGCCCACGCTGGTCACCCGGCGCGCCATGAAGACCCCGGCCGACCAGGGCGGCTGGAACGCCTTCATCACCGGCTGGTTCTATGCCGACAATTTCAACCCGGCGTACTACGCGCCGATGACCGGCAACGGCGAGAAGGGCTGGTTCGGCTGGACCACGGACGACAAGCTCGAGCAGCTCAAGACGGATTTCATGAACGCCGGCACCGACGACGAGCGCCAGAAGGCCGCCGCCGCGATCCAGGAGCGCGTGTACGACGCCGCCGTCTTCGCCCCGATCGGCGAATACAAGCCGCTGACGGCCTACCGCAAGGAGGCGGTCACCGGCCTGATCAAGTCGCCGGTGCAGGTGTACTGGGGCCTGGCCAAGAAGAACTGAGGCTTCGGCGATGCTGGCTTTCCTGCTGCGACGCATCGTCGCCACGCTGCCGGTGCTGGTGGTGGTCGCGCTCATCGTGTTCCTGATGACGCGGCTGGCGCCCGGCGATCCGGCTGCCGTCATCCTGGGCGACAACGCCACGGCCGAAAACGTGGCCAAGGTGCGCGCCGACCTCGGGCTGGACGATTCGGTGCCGGTGCAGTTCGCGCGTTGGGGCTGGCGTGTCCTGCACGGGAACCTGGGCGAGTCCTACTTCATGCGGATCCCGGTCAGCGAACTGATCGCCCAGCGCATCGAGCCGACCGTGTCGCTGGCCGCGCTGACGCTGGTGTTCACGCTGGCGCTGGCGATCCCGCTCGGCGTGGTGGCCGCGTGGCGCCACGGCGGCTGGCTCGACCGCCTGCTCATGGGCTTCTCGTCGCTCGGCTTCTCCATTCCCATCTTCGTCATCGGCTATCTGCTGATCTGGGCCTTCGCGCTCAAGCTCAAATGGCTGCCGGTGCAGGGTTACGACCGCATCGCCGAAGGCGTGCTGCCATGGCTGTCGCACCTGCTGCTGCCGGCGCTGGCGCTGTCGGTGATCTACATCGCGCTGATCGCCCGCGTCACCCGCGCCTCCGTGGCCGAGGCCATGACCGAGGACTACATCCGCACCGCGCGGGCCAAGGGTATCGGCGAGAAGCAGGTGCTCATCCGCCATGCGCTGGCCAATGCGGCGGTGCCCATCGTCACCGTGATCGGCATCGGCATCGCGTTGCTGATCGGCGGCGTCGTCGTCACCGAATCGGTGTTCAACATCCCCGGGCTGGGCAGCCTCACGGTGGATGCGGTGTTGTCGCGCGACTTCCCGCTCATCCAGGGCATCACGCTGTTCTTTTCGGTGATCTACGTGCTGATCAACCTGCTGGTGGACGTCAGCTACTTGGTCTTCGACCCCCGTATCCGGTATTGACCGGCTGCATGCGCGCACGCCAGGGGCGTGCCTTGATGATTGTGAGAGCGGTGACGACATGGTTGATTCGACGGTTCTGACTGCGGCCGAGGTGGCCGACCCCGCGCCGCGCCGGCGGCGCTCGCTGGGACGCAAGGTGCTGGCCAACTGGTCGGTGCGGCTCGGGGGCGGGTTTCTCTGCCTGCTGCTGTTGATGGCGCTGGCGGCGCCCTGGCTGGGCACCATCGATCCGACCGAGATGGATCCGGGCAGCGGCAACCTGCTGCCGGGGACGGTGGCCGAGTTCAACAGCCTCAGCGGCGAGTCCTTCCGCCACTGGTTCGTGATGGGCACCGACAGCCTGGGGCGCGACATCTGGAGCCGCGTGGTCTTCGGCGCCCGCGTCTCGCTGGTCGTGGGCGTCGCAGTGGCGGCCATCACGCTGGTGTTCGGGCTGGCCATCGGGTTGCTGGCAGGCTACTTCCGCCGGCTCGACGGGATCATCATGCGCGTCATGGACGGCGTGATGGCCATTCCCGGCATCCTGTTCGCGGTCAGCCTGGTGGCGATGTTCGGCGGCACCATGACCACGGTGGTCCTGGCGATCGCCGTGCCCGAAATCCCCCGCGTGGCGCGGCTCGTGCGCTCGGTGGTGCTGAGCGTGCGCGAAGAGCCGTACGTGGAAGCCGCCGTCGCGCTGGACACGCCGACCTGGAAGGTGATGCTCAGGCACATCCTGCCAAACGCGGTGGCGCCGCTGGTGATCCAGGCCACCTACGTCTGCGCCGCGGCCATCCTGGTCGAAGCCATCCTGTCGTTCCTGGGCGTGGGCCTGCCGGCCGAGACCGCCACCTGGGGAAACATCATGGCCGAGGGCCGGGCGCAGTTCAACCAGTACCCGCACAACGTGTTGTTCCCCGGCGCGCTGCTGGCGTTGACGGTGCTGTCGATCAACATGCTGGGCGATGGGCTGCGCGACGCGCTCGACCCCAAGTTCAACAAGCGCGGCGAGTGAGGAATCCGATGAACGCCCCCGACACAGCCGCCACGCAAGTGCACGACCCGGTGCTCGCCGTGGAAGACCTGGCCATCTCGCTGCCGCGCGGCGGCGACCGTTCGCATGCGGTGCAGCGGATCACTTTCGACGTGCGGCCCGGGCAGATCGTCTGCCTGCTGGGCGAATCGGGTTCGGGCAAGTCCGTGATCGCCAACGCCGTGATGGGCCTGCTGCCTTCGGGGCTGGTGCCGACCGCGGGGTCGATCCGCCTGCTCGGCCGCGAACTGGTGGGTGCGCCGCAGACCGAGTTCCGCGCGTTGCGCGGACCGGCCATGTCGATGGTGTTCCAGGAGCCGATGACCGCGCTCAACCCGGTCATGACCTGCGGCGAGCAGATCGACGAGATGCTGGCCCAGCACGTCGCGCTCGATCGCGCCGAGCGCCGCCGCAGGATCCTCGAGATCATGGCGCACGTGCGGCTGCCGGAGCCCGAGCGCATCTTCGCCTCGTACCCGCACCAGCTCTCGGGCGGCCAGCGCCAGCGCATCGTGATCGCCATTGCGCTCATTCTCAAGCCGGCGCTGCTGATCTGCGACGAGCCGACCACTGCCCTGGACGTGACCACGCAGGCAGAGATCCTGCGGCTCATCCTCGAACTGCAGCGCGAGAACGGCACCGCGGTGCTGTTCATCACGCACGACTTCGGCGTGGTGGCCGAGATCGCCGACGAAGTGGTGGTGCTGGAGCTGGGCCAGATGATCGAGAAGGGCGACAAGCACGAAGTGCTCACGCGCCCGCGCCAGCCCTACACCAAGATGCTGCTGGCGGCGGTGCCCGAGCTGTCGATACCCGACCGCCCCGGCCCGAAGGATGCCGAGCCGCTGCTGGCCGCGCGCCATGTCGAGAAGGTCTATCGCACCGGTTCGTGGCCCGGCAAGCGGCGCGAGGTGCATGCGGTGCGCAACGCGTCGCTGACGGTGCGGCCGATGGAAACCGTGGGCATCGTCGGCGAGTCGGGGTCGGGCAAGTCGACGCTGGCGCGCTGCGTCGCGCGGCTGATCGACACCACCTCGGGCGACATCCTGTCCGGCGGCCGGTCGGTGGCGCGCCTGCGGGGGCGGGCGCTGTCGCCGTTCCGGCGAGAGGTCCAGGTGATCTTCCAGGACCCGTACCGGTCGCTCAATCCGCGCCAGACCGTGGGGGCGTCGATCATCGAGGGGCCGCTCAATTTCGGCGTCAGCCGCGCCGATGCCTGGCGCCGGGCCGAGGAGCTGATGCACCTCGTGCGCCTCAAGCCCGAGGCGCTGCAGCGCTATCCCAGCGAATTCTCAGGCGGGCAGCGCCAGCGCATCTCCATCGCCCGCGCACTGGCATGCGAGCCCAAGGTGCTGATCGCCGACGAGGCGGTCTCCGCGCTGGACGTCTCGGTGCAGGCGCAGATCCTCAAGCTGCTCGACGAGATCCAGCGCGCCACGTCGATCGGCATCGTCTTCATCACCCACGACCTGCGCGTGGCCAGCCAGATATGCGATCGTGTCGTGGTCATGCACCAGGGCAGCATCGTCGAGGAAGGGCCTGTGTCCGAGGTCTTCTTCGCGCCGCGCGAGGACTACACGCGCCGCCTGCTGGCCGCCGCGCCGGGCCAGGGCTTCCATTTCGCGCGGGGCTGAGAATCGGGCCGCCGCGTCCATCAACGGAACAGGAATTCCATGAGAGTCTTCATCGCCGGCTTCCAGCACGAAACCAACACCTTCGCGCCGAGCAAGGCCGACTGGGCCGCCTTCGAGGCCGGCTCGGGCTTCCCGCCGTATCGGCGCGGCGCCGCCATCATCGAGGCCTACCGTGGCCGGGCGATCCCGGTCGGCGGCTTCATCGACCTGGCGGATGCGCGCGGCTGGTCGCTCGTCGGCTCGGTCTGGGCGGGGGCCAACCCATCGGCGCACGTCACGCAGGACGCCTTCGAGCGCATCGCGTCCGAGATGGTCGAGGACCTGCGCGCCGCGCAGGCCGATGGCGGGGTCGACGCGGTCTATCTCGACCTGCACGGCGCGGCCGTGACGGAACACCTGGAAGACCCCGAAGGCGAACTGCTGGCGCGCATCCGCGCCGAGGTCGGCCCGCTCACGCCCATCGTCGCCAGCCTCGACCTGCATGCCAACGTCACCGCGCGGATGCTGGCCGAGGCCGACGCGCTGGCGGCCTACCGCACCTATCCGCACATCGACATGGCCGATACCGGCCGCCTCGCCGGCCGGCTGCTCGAGCGGCGCCTCGAGCGCGGCGAGCGCGAACCGCTGGCCGTGCGCCGACTGTCCTTCCTGCTGTCGCTCAACGCGCAGTGCACCATGATGGCGCCGGCCGACGCGGTGTACGCGCAGCTCGAGGCGCTGGACGCCGCGCATGACGTCGTGCTGAGCTTCGCCATGGGCTTTCCGGCGGCCGACATCGCCGAATGCGGCCCGGTCGTCTGGGGCTACGGCGACGAGGCCGAGGCCGCGGTTGCCACGCTGTTCGCGCGCATCGACCAGCCGCGCAGCCAGTGGCAATTGGACCTGCGCAGCCCGGAAGACGCGGTGCGCGAAGCGCTGGCTCTCGCGGCCGACGCCGGCAAGCCCGTGGTCATCGCCGACACCCAGGACAATCCCGGCGCCGGCGGCGACGGCAACACCACCGGCATGCTGCGGGCGCTCCTCGCGCTCGAGGCAGGCGCACGGTTTCCGGGGCAGGTGGCGCTGGGCGTGCTTGCCGACCCGCGCAGCGCGGCGCAGGCCCATGCCGCCGGCGTCGGCGCCCGCATCGAGGTCACGCTGGGCGAATCGGTGCCGACCTGGGGCGGGCAGGTGAGCGACGCGCCGGTGCGGGCCAGCGCCGTCGTGCGCCGCCTGTCCGACGGCAAGGTCACGCTCAAGGGCCCGATGGGCATGGGCGGCACCGTCACCCTCGGGCCCAGCGCCTGCCTGGACATCGACGGCGTGCTGGTTTCCGTGTCTTCGCTCAAGACCCAGATGCTCGATCGCGAGTTCTACCGCTTCGTCGGCATCGAGCCCGAACAGATGAAGGTGCTGGTCAACAAGAGCTCGGTGCACTTTCGCGCCGACTTCGCCCCCATTGCCAGCCACATCCTGGTGGCCAAGGCGCCCGGCCCGATGGCGGTGGACCCGGTAGACCTGCCCTGGACGCGCCTGCCCGACACCATGGCGCGACGCCCCTGAATCCTCCGTCTCCCACTTCTACCGTCCGATACCTCACATGACCAAGAGTGCAGAAACCTACCTGAGCTACATGCGCGCGCATGCCGACGAGTTCGTGACCGTGCGCCATGCCATCCACCAGCACCCGGAGCTCGGCTTCGAGGAGCACCAGACCAGCGCACTGGTGGCCGAGCGCCTCCAGAGCTGGGGCTACCAGGTCGAGCGCGGCCTGGGCGGCACTGGCGTGGTGGGCCAGCTGCGGCGTGGCGACGGGTCGCGCAAGGTCGGCATTCGCGCCGACATGGATGCGCTGCCGATCGAGGAGAAGACCGGCCTGGCCTACCGCAGCAACCGTCCGGGCATCATGCATGCCTGCGGCCACGACGGGCACACGGCCATGCTGCTGGGCGCGGCGAAGTACCTGGCCGAGGAGGGCGACTTCTCCGGCACGCTGAACCTGATCTTCCAGCCGGCAGAGGAAGGCATGGGCGGCGCCGTGCGGATGATGGACGACGGCTTGTTCGAGAAGTACCCGTGCGACAGCATCTATGCCATGCACAACGCGCCCGGGCGTCCGCAGGGCGAGTTGATCTTCCGGACCGGCGCGGCCATGGCTTCGTCGGACTACGCCACCGTCACCCTGCACGGCGTCGGCGGCCATGGCGCCATGCCGCATTCGACCAAGGACCCGATCGTTGCCGCGGCCAGCATCGTCATGGCGCTGCAGACCATCGTCGCGCGCAACGTCGATCCGCAGGAGATGGCCATCATCACCGTCGGCGCCATCCACGCCGGCCAGGCCAACAACGTGATTCCCCAGACCTGCACGCTGGAGATCAGCATGCGGGCGCTGCAGCGCGAAACGCGCGTCCTGCTCGAGCAGCGCCTCAAGGCGGTGGTCAAGGCGCAGGCCGAGAGCTACGGCGTGCGCGCCGAGATCGACTTCCGCCCCGGCTACGCGGTGCTGGTCAACACGCCCGAGGAAACCGAATTCGCCCGTGGCGTGGCGCGTGCGCTGGTCGGCGACCAGCACGTCGTGGCGCAGGCGCCCGCGGTGCCGGCCAGCGAGGACTTTGCCTTCATGCTCGAGAAGCGGCCGGGTTGCTACCTGAACATCGGCAACGGCAGGGGCGAAGAGCATGGCGCCTGCATGGTCCACAACCCCGGTTACGATTTCAACGACAGCAACCTGCCCATCGGGGCCGCCTACTGGGCGATGCTGGCGGAAACCTACCTGCGATAACCCCCATCGCCGGACCCGGTCGGCGGAGACCGGGCCGGCCCACTGCTGCGGAGTTCCACGTGCTGCGTCCGGCGATCGATTTTCTGACCTTCCGGCTCGACGTCCTGAACGAACAAGCCAAGCGCAGGGCCTCTCAAGCCTACGAGGCCGCGTGCAACGTCAGCCTGCGCGACCTTCGGGTGCTGCGCCAGGCCTATGCCAGGCCCGGCATCACCCAGACCGAGGTGGTGGCCGGCGGCTACCTCGAGAAGACGCTCGTCTCCAAGCTCGTCACGTCGCTGGCGCGGCGCGGGCTGATCCGCCGCCAGATCGGCGAGGAAGACGCGCGCTGGGTGCGCCTGTACCTGACCGACGAAGGCCGCGAGGCGGTCCAGCGGTGCAACCGGATGGGGCGGCAGATGGAAAAATCCTTGCTGTCCGTCCTGCAGCCGGCCGACATCGAGCATCTGGAGCGCACGCTGGCCATCCTCACCGCCAAGGTCGAGGAAGACGGCCTTGCGCCGTCGCGCGGCCGCAAGGCGCGCAACCAGGCCGCGCCGAAGCCCAAACCGAAGTCCAAGGCCGCGACAGGGACCAGGGGCTGAGCCAGCTTCCATAATCCGGCCATGGAAACCAAGTGGCTGGAGGATTTCGTCAGTCTGGCGGAGACGCACAGCTTCAGCCGCTCGGCGCAGATGCGGCATGTCACCCAGCCTGCCTTTTCGCGCCGCATCCAGGCGCTGGAAGCCTGGGCCGGCACCGACCTGGTCGACCGCAGCTCGTATCCCACGCGCCTGACCGCGGCCGGGCAGACGCTGTATGCCCAGGCGACGGAGATCCTGCAGGGCCTGCACACCGCGCGCGCAATGCTGCGCGGCCATGCCTCCGCAGGGCAGGACGTGATCGAGTTCGCCGTGCCTCACACGCTCGCGCTGACCTTCTTTCCGGCTTGGGTCACCCGCCTGCGCCAGGGCTTCGGCCCCATGAAAAGCCGGTTGCTGGCGCTCAACGTGCATGACGCGGTGCACCGCCTGACCGAAGGCGGCTGCGACCTCCTGATCGTGTACCACCACCCGGCGCTTCCGCTGGAACTCGATGCCAACCGCTACGAGATGGTCAGCCTCGGGCAGGAGGTCGTCGCGCCGTGGGTCCGCCCGGACGCCGAAGGCGCACCGCGCTATTGCCTGCCGGGCCAGCCCGGCCATCCGCTGCCCTACCTGGCCTATGCGCCGGACGCCTATCTCAGCCGCATCGTCGACCAGTTGTTGCGTGACGCGCCCGTGCCGATGCACCTCGACCGGGTGTACGAGACGGACATGTCCGAGAGCCTGAAGGCCATGGCAATGGAAGGCCACGGCATCGCCTTCCTCCCGCAGAGCGCGGTGCGCAAGGAGACGAAGTCGCGCCGGCTGGTGAGCGCCTTGCCGCCGGAGATCGACCGGCTGGAGGCGACCATGGAGATCCGGGCCTACCGCCAGCGCCCCACGGCGGCGCAGGCGGGCGACGGCGGACATCCCAAGCACGCGGCCGCGGCTCTTTGGGACTACCTCCGGGCCACCCCGCAATCGGCCTGAACGCGCCGGACCGAAGGTCCGGATTGTGCGGCGCACAAAACTATGCGTGGCATGCATGACGCAGCCTGCAAAGGGCATTGGCGCTCGCGCCGCGGCGCGTCTACAGTCGCGCCCGGTTCGCGACCAGGCCCGGCCTGACGCCGGCCGGGCACGTCGCGAGACGTGCGCTTGGCTTCGCTTCCTTCCAATCGAGCACACCCTACATGGACACCCATTTCCGGACCGAACACGATTTCCTGGGCGAGCGCAGGATTCCACTGGACGCCTACTGGGGCGTCCACACCGCACGCGCCGTCGAGAACTTTCCCATCTCCGGCACCCGCGTGTCCGCCATGCCCGACCTGGTGCGGGCACTGGCCTTCGTCAAGAAGGCGGCCGCCCGCGCCAATGCAGAACTGGGCGTCATCGACGCGCAGCGGGCGCAGGCGATCAAGGCGGCCTGCGACGAGCTGATCGGCGGGCACTTCGCCGACCAGTTCGTGGTCGACGTGATCCAGGGCGGCGCCGGCACCTCCACCAACATGAACGCCAACGAGGTGATCTGCAACGTCGCGCTGGAAAAACTGGGCCATGCGAAGGCGCGCTACGACGTGCTGCACCCCAACGACCATGTCAACGCGTCGCAGAGCACCAACGACGTCTACCCGACCGCCGTGCGGCTGGCCCTGTGGTTCGCCATCGGCCGCCTGCTCGAGGCCATGGCGCAACTGCGCGGCGCCTTCGAGGCCAAGGCCGCGGAGTTCGCCGACGTCCTGAAGATCGGCCGCACCCAGTTGCAGGACGCCGTCCCGATGACGCTGGGCCAGGAGTTCCTGACCTACGCCGTGATGATCGGCGAGGACGAGGCCCGCCTGTCCGAGGCGCGGGCGCTGATCGAGGAGATCAACCTCGGCGCCACCGCCATCGGCACCGGCATCAACGCGCCCGAAGGCTATGCCGCGCTGGCCTGCCGGTACCTGGCCGAGGACAGCGGCGTGCCGCTCAAGCCGGCGGCCAACCTGGTCGAGGCTACCCAGGACACCGGCGCCTTCGTCCAGCTGTCGGGGGTGCTCAAGCGAGTGGCGGCCAAGCTCAGCAAGACCTGCAACGATCTTCGACTGCTGTCGAGCGGGCCGCAGGCCGGTTTCGGCGAGATCCGGCTGCCGGCGCGGCAGGCCGGCTCGTCCATCATGCCGGGCAAGGTCAACCCGGTGATCCCCGAGGTGATGAACCAGGTCGCCTTCGAGGTGATCGGCAACGACGTGACCGTGACCATGGCGTCCGAGGCGGGCCAGCTGCAGCTCAATGCCTTCGAGCCGATCATGGGTTGGAGTCTCTTCAAGAGCATCCAGCACCTGGCGCGGGCCTGCCGCACGCTGCAGGTCAATTGCGTCGAGGGCATCGAGGCCAACCGGGAATTCCTGGCCCAGCGGGTGCGCGAGTCGGTCACCCTGGTCACCGCGCTCAATCCGATCATCGGCTACGAGAAGGCCGCGCTCATCGCCAAGACGGCGCTGGCCACCGGCGGGCCGATCGACCTGGTGGCCGAATCGCTGGGCATCATGACGCGGGCGCAGATGGAGGCGCTGCTGGTGCCCGAGACGCTGACCCGCCCGGTCCGGCTGGCGCCGGCGGCGGCGCCTGGGCCGGAAGCGGGCACAAAGGGTGCTTGAGCACGGTGGCGTCGACAAAAGCCGCGTCCCACGGCTGCGCACCAACGTGGCACCATTGCTTACCGGGTTGGCCCTGTGGCGGTGCGCGCGACCTTGTCTAGAATTTGCAGTCTCGTTTCCATACGTAACCTAGGAGTCATCCGCATGAAGAAACAACTCGTCGCACTCGCTGTGACCGCGCTGGCCGTGAGCGGCGCCATGGCGCAGGCGAACGACACGCTGGCCAAGATCAAGGCCAGCGGCAGCATTTCCCTGGGCGTGCGCGACTCGTCCGCGCTGTCGTACACCATCGGCAACGGCAAGTACGTAGGCTTCCACACCGAGATGGCCGAGCGCATCGTCGACGACCTGAGCAAGAAGGTCGGCAAGAAGCTCAACATCAACTACGTGCTGGTGACTTCGCAGAACCGCATCCCGCTGGTGCAGAACGGCACCGTGGACCTGGAGTGCGGCTCGACCACCAACAACGCCACCCGCGCCAAGGACGTCGACTTCGCCTACAACACCTACATGGAAGTGGTGCGCGTGGCCGTCAAGGCCAACTCGGGCATCAAGGACCTGAAGGACCTCAACGGCAAGACCGTGGCCACCACGACTGGCACCACCTCGGTGCAGATCCTGCGCAAGAACAAGCGCGCCCAGGGCGTCAATTTCAACGAAGTCATGGGCAAGGACCACTCCGACAGCTTCCTGCTGCTCGAGTCCGGCCGTGCCGATGCCTTCGTGATGGACGCCTCGATCCTGGCCAAGAACATCTCGACGGCCAAGAACCCGAAGGACTTCAAGATCGTCGGCCCCGAATTGTCGGTCGAGCCGATCGCCTGCATGATGCGCAAGGATGACACCGCCTTCGGCAAGGTCGTCAACGAAAGCATCGCGCGCCAGATGAAGGACGGCTCGCTGGCCAAGCTGTACAACAAGTGGATGGTGCAGCCGGTGCCGCCGAACAACGTGGCGCTGAACTTGCCGCTGTCGGCCGCGACCAAGGAAGCCTGGGCTCACCCGAACAACAAGCCCGCGGAAGACTTCGCCGTCAAGTGAGGCGGTCTGGTTGAGTGACGCAAACGCCCGCCCCGGTGGCGGGCGTTTGTTTATCCGGTCTACATTGCGAAAAACAACGCGGCGAGGAACAAGCCTATGGCATGGGATTGGCAGGTCTTCTGCAAGGACACCATCGACGGCGAACTGGTGCCCGGCTGCTTCGGCACCGGCGACGCCTATACCTATCTCAACTGGATGATCTCGGCCTGGGGCTGGACCGTCTCGGTATCGCTGTGCGCACTGGCCATCGCGCTCGTGGTCGGCTCGGTCATCGGCATTATCCGCACGCTGCCCGACAAGCCATGGGTGGTGCGCCTGGGCAATGCGTGGGTGGAACTGTTCCGCAACATCCCGCTGCTGGTCCAGATCTTCCTCTGGTACCACGTGCTGCCGTCGCTGGTGCCGTTCATGCGCGACTTCCCGCCGTTCCTGCTGGTGGTGCTCGCCCTGGGGCTGTTCACCTCGGCGCGGATCGCCGAACAGGTGCGCGCGGGCATCCAGGCGCTGCCCAAGGGCCAGCGCTATGCCGGCATGGCCATGGGCTTTACCACGGTGCAGTACTACCGCTACGTCATCCTGCCGATGGCCTATCGCATCATCCTTCCGCCGCTGACGTCGGAGTCGATGAACATCTTCAAGAACTCGTCGGTGGCGTTCGCCGTGTCGATCGCCGAACTGACGCAGTTCTATCTGCAAGCCGGCGAGGAAACCTCGCGCAACATGGAGATCTACATCGGCGTGGTGCTGCTGTACATCTTCTCGGCACTGGTGATCAACCGGATCATGGCCTTCATCGAGAAGAAATCGCGCGTGCCGGGCTTCGTCGTCGCCGGTGGCACCGGGGGAGGCCACTGAGATGACCCATCTGGACTTTTCCCTTTTCAACTGGGACGTCGTCACCGGCTTCATCCTCAAGGGCTTCTACTTCAGCATCTTCCTGACGGTGGTCGCGACGCTGGGCGGCATCTTCTTCGGCACCTTGCTGGCGCTGATGCGCCTGTCGGGCAGGAAGTGGCTGGACGTGCCGGCCGCGATCTATGTCAACGGCATGCGGTCGATTCCGCTGGTGATGGTGATCCTGGGCTTCTTCCTCCTGGTGCCCTATGCCATCGGGCGGCCGATCGGGGCCGAATACTCGGCCGTCATCACGTTCGTCGCCTTCGAGGCCGCCTATTTCAGCGAGATCATGCGCGCGGGCATCCAGTCCATTCCGCGCGGGCAGGTCTTCGCCGGCCAGGCCATGGGAATGACCTACAAGCAGAACATGACGCTGGTGATCCTGCCCCAGGCCTTCCGCAACATGCTGCCGGTGCTGCTGACGCAGACCATCATCCTGTTCCAGGACACGTCGCTGGTGTATGCCATCGGTGCCTATGACCTGCTCAAGGGCTTCGAGACCGCGGGCAAGAACATGGGCCGGCCGGTGGAGTCCTACCTGCTGGCGGCCGTGCTCTACTTCATCATCTGCTTTGCGCTCTCGTGGCTGGTCAAGCGCCTGCACAAGAAGATCGCCATCATCCGTTGACCCGAATCGAGGAATAGTCATGTCTGAACCGATGATCGACATCAAGAACGTATCCAAGTGGTATGGCCAGGTGCAGGTGCTGAGCGACTGCAACGTCAGCATCAACAAGGGCGACGTCGTCGTGGTGTGCGGGCCGTCCGGCTCCGGCAAGTCCACGCTCATCAAGACCGTCAACGCGCTCGAGCCGATCCAGAAGGGCGACATCATCGTCAACGGCGTGCACGTCAACGACCCCAAGACCGACCTGCCGAAGCTGCGTTCCAGGGTCGGCATGGTGTTCCAGCACTTCGAGCTGTTCCCGCACCTGTCGGTGACGGAAAACCTCACCATCGCGCAGATCAAGGTGCTGGGCCGCGGCCTGGACGAAGCCAAGACGCGCGGGCTGAAGATGCTCGACCGCGTCGGCCTGATGGCGCACAAGGACAAGTTTCCCGGCCAGCTGTCGGGCGGCCAGCAGCAGCGCGTGGCCATCGCCCGCGCGCTGAGCATGGACCCGATCGTCATGCTGTTCGACGAGCCCACCTCTGCGCTCGACCCAGAGATGGTGGGCGAGGTGCTCGACGTCATGGTCGGCCTGGCCAACGAGGGCATGACCATGATGGTGGTCACGCACGAGATGGGCTTCGCCCGCAAGGTGGCCAACCGGGTCATCTTCATCGACGTGGGCGGCCGCATCCTGGAAGACTGCTCCAAGGACGAGTTCTTCGGCCACCCCGAGAACCGCCAGGCACGCACCAAGGACTTCCTGAACAAGATCCTGCAGCACTGAGCGCTGCGCCGGGCGGCCGACGACGGGCTGGTAGACTCGCCCGCGCATGCGCCGCTTCGTCCTCGTCTTCATGATGTTGCTGCTGCCGCTCCAATGGAGCTGGGCGGCGGCGGCGAGCGTCTGCGAGCACGAGCGGGACGCGACGCACCTCGGCCACCACGAACACAAGCACGGTGGTGCCGACGAAGCGCAGAAGATCCCCGCGGACGACGGCGATGGCCAGCCGCCGGGCAAACATCCGGACTGCCAGGCCTGCCACGGCATGGGCGCGGTCTGCCTGACATCGCCGACCTGTCCCGAACGTCTGTGGGCAGAGCGCGGGCCACTCCCCGGCTACGGACGGTTCCTCCCCGAGCCGCCCGTCCAGAGCCTTCTGCGGCCTCCACTGAGTCTCGTCGCCTAGACGGCTGACGAGGCGGTTTTCCCTTCATTGCGTCCTGCCGGACGCACCCCTCGTCAGGTTCCCGAACCGGGCGGGCGCCTGCGCGCGCGCCCTTACGACGAGATATTTCATGAGAGAAAGACACTGGGGGTTCTCCGGCGTGCTGGCGGCCGTGCTGATGGCGTGCGCGTCGACGGGATTCGCAGAGGGTTCGCCCATCAAACAAGGCTTCGACGCGGCCTGGGCGCGACAGCCCGAGCAGCGGTCGGCCGCGCTTCGCCGCGACTCGGCGGCTGCCGGCCTCGCCGCGGCCGGGCGATGGTCGCCCGAGCCACCCTCGCTGGAGCTGGGCGCGAAGACCGACCGGTACGCGCGAAACGACGGGGGCCGCGAGTACGCGGGCGGGATTGCGATCCCGCTCTGGCTGCCCGGGGAGCGCGCCTCGGCCCAGGCCAGCGCCTCTTCGGACATGTCGGCCGTGGACGCGCGGCTGCTGGCGGCCCGGTGGCGGCTGGCGGCGCAGGTGCGCGAGGCGTTCTGGACGGTTCGGCGCGCGGACATCGAGCAGCAGATTGCTGAGCGCCGCCTGGCAAACGCCACCCGACTGGCGCAGGATGTGGCGCGGCGCGTCAGCGCCGGAGACCTGGCCAGGGCAGACAGTCATCAGGCTCAGGCCGGCGTTGCCGCCGCGCAAGCCGCCGTCGCGCAGGCCGGCATCGGCCGGATCCAGGCTGCGACAGCCTGGAAGGCGTTGACCGGTCTGGACGCGGCGCGCGTCGCAGAGTCGTCCTCGCCGGAGTCCCGGCCCCCGGAAGCGTTGGCGGACGGTCAGCACCCGGCCCTGCTCGACCTGACCGCACGGGTCGAACGCGCCCGCGCGCAGCAGGCGCTGGCCGGTGTTCAGACGCGTCTGAATCCGGAACTGACGCTGGGCGCGGTTCGCGAGCGCGACGCCTTCGGCGAGCGGTACCAGGACAGCATCGTGGTCGGCATACGGGTGCCCCTGGGCAGCACCAGCGGCAGCGCGGCAAGGCTCGCAGCGGCCAGTGCCGATCTGACGGAAGCGGAATCAGAACTGTCGCTGGAGGAGGCACGCATTGCCGGCCAGGCCGATGCGGCGCGCGCGACCCTGCACGCCCTCGAACTCACTCGCGACGCCGCGAAGCGGCGTGCCGATCTGGCACGCGAGTCGAGGGGGTTTTTCGCGAAGTCCTTTCAACTGGGGGAGACAGACCTTCCCACCCGCCTTCGAGCGGATCTCGAAGCCTACGAAGCAGAGCGCCAGGCCGCGCGCAGCCGCCTGGACGCCGACGCTGCGGTCTCGAGCTTGCGACAGGCGCTGGGCCTGTTGCCCGACTGATTTTTCAAGGATCACCGATGTTCACAAGAATTCATGCCGGGCTGGCGCTTTGCGCCGCCCTTTGGGCTGTGCCCGCGGTCGCGGACGACGGCCACAACCATGACGCTGCGCCCGCTGCCGCTGCGGGACCTGCCTTGCCGCGCTTCGCTGCCGCCGCGGGCCGGTTCGAGCTGGTGGGACTCGTCAACGCCAGGCAACTGACCGTCTACCTGGACCGGTTCGACGACAACTCGCCGGTCGAGGGCGCGAGCATCGAGCTGGAGGTCGGCGGCGCTCCGGTCTCGCTCGAGGAACATGCCGAAGGCGAGTTCGAAGGAACGCTGGCGCACGAACTCGAGTCCGGGACGACGCAGGTCAGGGCGACCATCACGGTCGGAAGCGAAGTCCGCACCGTCGGCGCCGAACTCGACGTGCACGAGGAATCGCCGCAGCAAGCCGCAAGCCCGATCGGATGGCAGCGCTACGCGACATGGACGGCCCTGGCCACCCTCCTGGCCTTGTGCGCCGCCTGGGTCGGCCGGCGCGCCGGCATGCAGCGTGCCCGCCTGGGAGGAGCGGCATGATGCGCGAATTCCTCATTGCGCTCGCAGCGAGCATTGCTTGCGCCGCCTGGGCGGGCGGAGAACCCGGCCACGACCATGGTGGCGCCGGGCCGGTCCCGAACCTCGACGGCCCGGCCCGCCTGCCCGACGGCAGCGTCTTCCTGCCCAAGGCCTCGCAACGACAGCTCGTCGTGAGAACCGTCGTCGTCGAAGAAGGCGATCTGCCCCGCACGGCGGAGCTCTCCGGCAAGGTGGTGACGGATCCGAACGCGGGCGGCAAGGTCCAGGCGACCGTTGCCGGCCGCTTGCAGGCCGGCCCCAAAGGCTTGCCGACATTGGGCCAGACGGTCGAGAAAGGCGACGTGCTGGCATTCGTCGTTCCTTCCTCTGCGCCGGTCGAGCGATCCAACCAGGCGGCGCAGCTTGCCGAAATTCGTGCGTCGCAGCAACTCGCGCAGAAGCGCCTGGCCCGGCTGAGGGAACTGAGCGATACGGTGCCGCGCAAGGAGATCGACGCGGCCGAGTCGGAGGTGTCGAGTCTCTCGGCGCGCGGATCGGCCATCGGCCGCGGCCTGTCGAGCCGCGAGGCGCTGGTTGCCCCCGTATCCGGCGTCATCGCGGCCGCACGGGCCGTCGCCGGCCAGGTGGTCGACGCCAGGGAGCTCGTCTTCGAGATCGTCGACCCGGGTCGCCTGAACATCGAAGCCGTGGCGTTCGACACGGAACTCGCTGCGGACGTCGGCCAGGCCAGCCTGGCAATCGGCAATGCGCGCGTGCCGTTGCAGTTCATCGGAGCCGCGGGTGCGCTGCGCGAGCAGGCGTTGCCGCTGCTGTTCCGGCCACAGCAGGCCGCGCCGGAGCGGCTGGCCGTCGGGCAAGCCGTGCGCGTGTTCGTGCAGACCCGCTCGACGGTCCGTGGCGTCCCGCTGCCGGCCGCGTCCCTGATGAGGAATCCCTCCAATCAAACCGTGGTGTGGATCAAGTCTTCGCCCGAGACCTTCGAGCCACGGGTCGTCACAACCGAACCACTGGACGGCGTGAACGTCGCGGTTACCTCGGGCCTGAAGGCCGGCGACCGGGTCGCCACCCGGGGCGCGGCCCTCATCAACCAGGTTCGCTGAGGAGGAGCACGCATGTTCAAGTGGCTACTCGGCAACAGCCTGGCCAACCGCCTGCTGGTTCTCATCGTCAGCGCGGTATTGATGGCCTACGGGGCGTGGACGCTCTCGCGCATGCCCGTCGACGTGTTCCCGGATCTCAACAAGCCCACGGTCACGGTCATGACCGAGGCTGGAGGGATGGCCGCCGAAGAGGTGGAGCAGCTCATCACCTTTCCGCTCGAGACGACGATGAACGGGCTTCCGGGCGTCGAGACGATACGCTCCGTATCCTCCGCCGGCCTGTCGTTCGTCTACGTGACCTTCGACTGGAGCACGGACATATTCCGGGCACGGCAGATGGTTTCCGAGCGATTGACGTCGATGGAGGAGGGGCTGGCCGACGGCGTCGTCCCGCGCATGGGACCGATCAGCTCCATCATGGGCGAGATCATGCAGATCGCCATTCCGGTCGACACCGCCAGCATCTCGCCGATGGCGGTCAGGGAATACGCCGACTGGGTGCTCCGACCGCGCCTGATGTCGGTGCCCGGCGTGGCTCAGGTCATTCCCATCGGCGGCGAAGTGCGCCAGTTCCAGGTGCAACCGAGCACCACCCGCATGTCGGACCTCGGAATCACGCACGAACAGCTCGAGGCCGCGCTCAAGGGCTATTCCTCCAACACCTCCGGCGGGTTTCTCGAGCTCAACGGCCGCGAGTACCTCATCCGGAACATCGGACGGACATCGTTGCTCGAAGACCTCAAGAATCTCGCGCTCACCGCGAGGGACGGGCAGCCCATACTGCTGCGCCAGGTCGCGGACGTCACGTTCGCGCCCGCACTCAGGCGCGGCGATGCCGGATTCGAAGGCAAGCCGGCGGTCATTCTCGGCATACAGAAGCAGCCGACGGCCGACACCATCGGCCTGACGCGCGCCATCGAGGACGCCCTGGCGTCGATGAAGGCTTCGCTGCCGGCCGGGATGGAGGCGCCGCGTGTCACGTTTCGCCAGGCGAGCTTCATCGAGGCGTCGATCGACAATCTGCAGACGAAGCTCATCGGCGCGTCGCTGTTCGTGGCTGCCATCCTGTTCTTCTTCCTGGGAACGCTGCGCCCCACAGTCATCGCTCTGACGGCCATTCCGGTGTCCGTCTTCATGACCGCGCTGGTGTTCAAGTACTTCGGGTTGTCCATCAACACCATGACCCTGGGCGGCCTGGCGATCGCCATAGGGGGGCTTGTCGACGATGCGGTGGTCGGCGTGGAGAACGTGCTGCGCCGGCTCAAGGAGAACCGGGCAAGGCACCCCAGCCACCGCCTGCACCCCGCCGAGCTGGTGGCGCAGGCAACGATGGAGGTGCGCTCCGCCATTCTGTACGCCACCATCATCATCGTCCTGGTCTTCGTGCCGCTGTTCGCATTGCCCGGCATGGAAGGGCGCCTGTTCATCCCCCTGGGCATCGCCTTCATCGTCTCCACGCTCGCCAGCCTCGTCGTTTCGGTCACGGTCACGCCCGTGCTCTCGTACTACCTGCTGCCGCGGATGAAGTCCCTGGACCACGGGGACACCCGGCTGCTGGCCTGGCTCAAGAGGCACTATGCAAGCGGGCTGGAAAAGGTGCTCGACCGTCCGAGGGCGGCACTGGCCGCCGGCGGCCTCGCCGTGCTGGTGGCCCTGGCTGCCGTGCCATTCTTTCCCACGACGTTCCTGCCGCCCTTCAACGAAGGCACCTTGCTGATCGGCATGCGGCTCAACCCGGGCGTCACGCTCGCGGACTCTGCCGCACTGGCGCGCCAGGCCGAGGTCCTCGTCAAGCAGGTGCCGGAAGTCACGCACGTCGGGCGCCGCAGTGGGCGCGCGGAGCTGGACGAGCATGCCGAAGGGGTGCACGTCAGCGAGCTGGACGTGGGCCTGAAGCCGTCCGGCGAGCTGACACGCTCGATGAGCGAGATCTCGGCGGACATTCGCGCCAGGCTGGTCAACCTGCCCGCGGCCATCTCCATCGGCCAGCCCATCTCCCATCGCATCGACCACATGCTCAGCGGAGTGCGGTCGCAGATCGCCGTCAAGATTCACGGGGAAGACCTGGACACGCTGCGCGGCCAGGCCGACGCGCTGCGGGCAAGGCTTGCCACGATTGCCGGCGTGGCCGATCTTGAGATCGAGAAGCAGGTCCTCGCACCGCAGATCAAGGTGCGCATCGACCATGCGGCGGCGGCGCGGTATGGCGTGCCAACGCCCCAGGTGCTGGCGACGCTGCAGGGCCTGGTCGAAGGCGAGAAGGTCACGCAGATCGTCGAGGGCGGGCGTCGCTTTGCCCTGGTGGTCAAGCTTGCGGAGGAGGCGCGCTCGGCCGATGGCCTCCGGAACATCCTCATCGAGACGCCTTCGGGCCGCGTGCCATTGTCGAAGCTCGCATCGATCGAGGATGGCGACGGCCCGAACCAGATCAGCCGGGACGATGGCAAGCGCCGTATCGTGCTGTCCGCCAACGCCGAAGGCCGGCCCCTGTCCGACATTGTCGAGGACATGCGGCGCGTCGTGGCCGATCTGAAGCTGCCCGAAGGGTACTTCGTGACCCTCGGAGGCCAGTTCCAGGCGCAGGAAGAGGCCTCGCGCCTCGTCGGCCTCCTTTCGCTGGTCTCGCTGGCGCTGATGTTCGTCGTCCTCTACAGCCGCTACCAGTCCGGTCGCCTGTCGCTGCTGATCATGGCAAACATCCCGCTGGCGCTCGTCGGAGCAGTCATCGGCCTGTGGGTCTCGGGACAACCGTTGTCGGTGGCCGCGCTCGTGGGCTTCATCACGCTGGCGGGCATCTCCGTGCGCAACGGAATCCTGAAGGTCAGCCACTACATCAACCTGATGCGGTTCGAAGGTGAGGAGTTCGACCACAGGATGATCCTGCGTGGCTCGATCGAGCGCCTGGCACCGGTGTTGATGACAGCACTCGTCACGGCGTTTGCGCTGGCGCCGCTGCTGTTCGAGGCAGAGCAGCCGGGTACGGAGGTGCTGCACCCCGTGGCCGTGGTGATTTTCTCGGGCCTCGTCAGCTCGACCCTTCTGGACACGTTCCTGACCCCGGCCATGTTCTGGCTCTTCGGACGCAAGGACGCCGAGCGTCTGATGGCCTCGAAGTCGGCCGAGGCGCTTTGAGTGTGAGTTGAAGGCCGAAGCCTGCCGAGCCCGCCCCGATGGGGGCGGCGCGGCAGGCTTATTGCTTTTGGCGTCCCCCGAAAGGCGATATCCGGGCCCTGTCGATCGGTTCACAATGCATCGGGAGCCTGTGCCTGTCGACGCAGGCATGTGCTGGGCGTCGAGCAGTGAATCTTTCGGATTTTTCTGACACGCAGTTCCTGGTGCCCTGCAGACGTTGCGCCGAGTTGCTGCAGGACGGGGATCGCTTTTGCCGCTTTTGCGGCGAGGTGCAATGGGACGGCGCCGACGCCGCCGGCATGCGGCTGGATGTCGCCGGCGAGCGCAAGGCGCTTGCCGTCATCGCGGGTCCGGCGGCGGCCGCGATCGATCGGCCGGGACGTCGCGCCCGCTACTGGCCGGCCCGGCGCAGCGCTGGCGGCCGCCAGTCGGCGGCTGACGTGGCCCAGTCATGGGCGCCCGCCCCGCGCGAACCCGGCACGATGGTGCTCGGCACCGCGGTGGTGGTGCTGCTGCTGTTCGGCGGCGTGCTGGTACACGACCTCTACGCCGAGCACCGGCGCGAAGCCGATCGGTTGCAGCAGCTGAGCGTCACCCTCGACCGGATGCAGCAATCGTTGGACCGCGGCGAACTCGGGGCAGTGGAAGATGCGCTGGGGCGCCTGGATGATGACGCCAGCGCGGACCCCCGCATCCAGGCATTGCGGCAATCGGTGGAACGGCAGCGCCAGCGCCCTGCGACCGAGCCGGCGCCGGATCCGGCGCCGGCGCCAGTGCAGGCGCTTGCTCAGCCGATGCCGTCGCCCTCGCCACAAGCTGCGGCGCCTGCGCCTGCGCCGGTCCCGCCCCAGCCCACGGACGCGACGCGGTTCGCCAGCGGCGAACCCGCTCGTCACGAGCCGGCGGCAGTGCCGGTCGCCGACGCGGCCTTGCCTTCTCCATCCGGCGAGCCGGTGGTCGCGTTGCCGGCCCCGGCTACCAGCACGGCGGCCGAAAGCCGGCCGCCGGAGGCGCCGGTGGCGGCCACTGCGCCGGAGCCCGCGCCCCCACCCGAGCCCGTAGCGCTGCCGGCAGCGGCAGTGGCACCCGCAGCGGCCGTGGCACCGCCGCCTGCCGCCGTGTCCGTCCCGGCGACGGGCCTGGCTCCGCCCGTGGACGCGCCGTCCAACGTACCTGCCGGCTGCAATGCGGCGCTGGCCGCCATGGCCTTGTGCCCGACCTCTTGAAGAAGGAGCGACCATGCCGATCCGAACCATCCTGGCCGGCCTTGGCCTGGCCATCCTCGCTTCCCTGGCCGGCGCGGCATCGCCGCCTGCGCAATACAAGATCGTCACGGCCTCCAGGAGCGGCACCTACATCCAGATCGGGCGCGACCTGGCCAAGTGGGTGGCCGAGCCGGCGGGCATCGAGCTCGAGGTGCTGGAATCGCTGGGGTCGGCCGAGAACGTGCGGCGCATGCGCTTCGAGCCCGGCGTCAAGCTGGCGCTGGTGCAGTCGGACGTGTTCCAGGCCTACCTGGACGAAGCCAAGGCGGGCAACGCCGAGGCGGGCAACATCATCCGGCCGCTGCGCCTGATCATGCCGTTGTACGACGAGGAAATCTATTTCGTGGCGCGCGCGGATTCGCCGCTCAACGCGATCCACGAGATCAAGAACAAGAAGATCGGCGTCGGCCCGCTGGGCAGCGGCACGGCGCTGACCTCGCGCACGCTCTACCAGCTGATGTTCCAGGAGCCCATGCCGCCGGACAGCGCGCAGTACCTGACCAACGAGGAGGCCCTGGCCAAGCTCACCGTGGACAAGACCATCGACGTGGCGATCATCGTTGCCGGGCAACCGGCCAAGCTGTTCACCGACATGCAGCCGGACGCCCGCAAGTTCATCAAGCTTCTCAAGCTCGACGAGAACGCGCCGGAGACGGCGCGGGCCAGGAAGACTTACTTTCCGGCGCTCATCCGCGGGGCGAACTATTCATCCTGGCTCGGCAGCGACGTGCCCACCTGGACGGTGAAGGCCTATCTCGTGACCTACGACTACGGCCTGCAGTCGACCGTGGGCAATCTCGGGCGCTTTGCCCAGTCCCTGTGCGAGAACTTCGACAAGCTGCAGGCCAACGGCCACCCCAAGTGGAAGCAGGTCAAGCTCGAACTGCCGCCGCTGGGGCAGGGCTGGCGCTACTTCCCGCCGGTGGAAAAGCGCCTGCGTGCCTGCATCGCGGCCCAGCCGCGCGCGGCCGCAGGCGTCACCGGCGCGCCGCTGCGGCCATGCACCGAGCAGGAACTGGTGCTCGGCATCTGCCGCCGCTGAGGCTCAGCGCGCCTGCAGGTGCGGATGCTGCGAGAACAGCTCCGCCGCCCAGTCGACGAAGGCGCGCACCTTGGGGCTGAGGTGGCGGTTGGGCGGATAGACCACGTAGATCGGCAGCGGGTCGCGTGTCCACTCCGGCAGCACCTCCACCAGCTCGCCTTTGTCGAGATGCGGCGCGGCCTGGAAGGTGACGCACTGCGAGATGCCGAAGCCTTCGAGCACCGACCGGAAGTGCGCGTTGGCCTCGTTCACGGCCACGCGGTAAGGCACCGTCACCTCGACTTCCTCGCCGTCCTTCTTGAACTGCATCGAGTGCTGCCCGCGCGAGCGCTGCGAGAAGAAGGCCACCGCGTGGTGGCGCTTCTCCAGGTCCGACGGGTGCCCGGGCACGCCGTAGCGCCGGATGTAGTCCGGTGCGGCCACGGTGACGAACGGCAGCATGCCGATGCGCCGCGCCACCAGCGACTGGTCGCGCAGCTGGCCGACCCGGATCACGCAGTCGACGTTCTCGCTGAGCAGATCGACCGGCCGGTCGGTCACGCCCAGGTCCACCTGGATCTCGGGGTACTGGTCGCAGAACTCCTTGAGCCGCGGGATGATCAGCAGCTGCGCCGTCGACGACCCGACGTCGATGCGCAGCACCCCCTTCGGGCTGGCCTGGGCGTTGGTCATGCTCGATTCCAGCTCGTCGAATTCGCCCAGCAGCCGCGCGACCCGCTCGTAATAGGCGGCACCGTCGGGCGTGACGCTCACCCGCCGCGTGGTGCGGTTGAGCAGCTTGGACTGGACGCGCTCCTCCAGCGACTGGATCTGCTTGGTGACGGTTCCCTTGGGCAGGCGCAGCGACTCCGCCGCGCGGGTGAAATTTCCGGATTCGACGACGCGCACGAATGTGCGCATGGCGAGGATGGGATCCATGCTTCTCGTTCTCCTCATTGCCTGGCCTGCGCCAGGGGAGCGGATTCTCACACGCACCGCTTTCGCGATTGTTCGCCGAAAAGAAACAGAGTTGGCCGCGCACAGGGACTTCCCGGATGACGCGCAGGGCCTAATATCCAAACCGTCGATCCACTGCATCCCCTGCGCCAACCCACCTCCGACCATGTCGCCCACAAGCCCATCTCCAGCCGCTGCCGGCGCCCCGGCGCAAGCCACCGAGCGTGAAGTGCCGGTGGAGCTGGCCGGGCGCGAGCCGGTGCTGGTGCGCCTGTACGGCGAGCGCCGGGCCGCCGGCGGCCCGCTGGTGCTGCACTTCCACGGCGGCACCTTCGCCTGCGGCGACCTGGACGACGGGCGCATGGTGGCGCGGCTGCTGGCCGGCTGCGGCGCCGTGGTCGCCTCGCTGGCGTATCCGCACAAGCCGTTTCCCGAGCCGATCGAGGTGGGCTACGACGTGCTGTCGTGGCTGCACAAGCACCGGGTCAAGCTCGCCGGGAAGGCCGCGCGCATCTACCTGGCCGGCGAAGAGGCCGGCGGCAACCTGGCCGCCGCCGTGGCGATGATCGCGCGCGACCGCGACCACCCGCCGCTGGCCGGGCAACTGCTGCTGTCCCCGATGCTCGACCCCTGCACCGGCTCGGCCTCGCTGCGGGATGCGCAGGCGCAGGACGACTCGCCGTGCAAATGGGCGGCGGGCTGGGCCAAGTACCTCAGCCGCCTGTCCGATTCCATGCACCCTTACGCGGTGCCGGGCACGTCGTTGCGGCTGTCGCGCCTGGCGCCCACGCTCGTGCTGGTGGGCCAGGATGACGCATTGCGCGACGAAGGCCTGGCCTACGCCCGCCGCCTGCGCGACGCCGGCAATGCGGTGACCGAGATCGTCCTGCCCAGCACCGCCGGCTGGGAAGACTCGCTGGCCCAGGGTGCGAGCGGGCAGTGTCCCTGCGAGCTGATGGTCAAGCAGCACTTCGGCGACTTCCTCAGCGCCGCGCCGCCACCGGCCGACTGAGCCGCGCCGCAGTCCGCGGCGACCCGATTTCCCGTTCCGTTTTCCGCTTTCCCGGCGCGCGATCCGCACCGGGACGGCTCGTTGCATCCCTCTGGACCCCACAAGGACCTTCGACATGACCAGGCAAAAGATCTCTCTCTCGGCTCGCAAGGGCCTGTGGCCCACCCTGACCGCCCTGACCGCAATCGCCGCCCTGGCCGCCGCGCTGGTCGGGCTCGATGCCCGCAAGGCGGAGGCGAGCAGCGCGCCGGCGCAGGCCCCGGCCGTGCCGGTTTCCGTTGCCGCGGTGCAGGCCGAATCGGTGCGGACTTGGGACGAGTTTTCCGGCCGGCTCGAAGCGGTCCAGCGGGTGGAGGTGCGCCCGCGCGTCGCCGGCGCCGTGCTGTCGGTCCACTTCCAGGAGGGTGCGCTGGTGCGCCAGGGCGACCTGCTGGTGACCATCGACCCGGCCCCCTACGCCGCCGAGGTGGAGCGGGCAGAAGCCCAGGTGGCCGCCGCCCGCGCCCGGCAGGGCTACGCCCGCAGCGAACAGGCCCGTGCCAGCCGCCTGTGGGACGAGCGCGCCATCGCCCAGCGCGACCTGGACGAGCGCAGCAATGCGTTGCGCGAAGCCGACGCCAACCTGCGCGCCGCCCAGGCGGCCTTGAACAGCGCGCGGCTGAACCTGGACTACACCCAGGTGCGGGCGCCGGTGGCAGGGCGCATCGGGCGGCTGGAAGTGACCGTGGGCAACCTGGTCGGCGCCGGCGCCGCCGCGCCGGTGTTGGCCAACCTGGTCTCGGTCAGCCCCATCTACGCCAGCTTCGACGTGGACGAGCGGGCCGTCGGCAAGGCCCTGCGGGAGCTGCCCCAGACGCTCGACCGGCGCGCCGCCATCGGCCGCATTCCGGTGCAGATGGGTACCGTGGCCAGCGATGGCACGCCGTTCGAGGGCCATCTCCAGCTGATCGACAACCAGGTCGACGCACGGAGCGGCACGGTGCGCGTGCGCGCGGCCTTCGAAAACAAGGACGGCGTGCTGATCCCCGGCCAGTTCGCCCGCATCCGCATGGGCCAGGCCAGCAACAGCGACCTGCTGCTGGTGAGCGAGCGCGCCATCGGCACCGACCAGGACAAGAAGTTCGTGCTGGTGATCGGCGCCGGTGACAAGGCCGAGTACCGCGAAGTGAAGGTGGGCGCCTCGGTGCGTGGCCTGCGCGTGGTGCAAAGCGGCCTGGCGCCGGGCGAGCGGGTCGTCGTCAACGGCCTGCAGCACGTGCGCCCGGGCATGCAGGTGGCGCCGCAGCTGGTGGCCATGGATGCCCTGGCGGCCGGGGCCGCCACCGGCGCGGCCCGCGTGGCCTCCAACTGAAGCCGCCGCTTCTCCCATCCCCATTCAATTCATAGATCCGTGCCGGCGCCATGCGCCGGCTGGAGGGAATCGCCATGAACCTGTCGAAGTTCTTCATCGACCGGCCGATCTTTGCCGGCGTGCTGTCGCTGCTCATCTTCCTGGCCGGCCTGATCGCCTTGCGCGGCCTGCCGATCTCCGAGTATCCGGAAGTGGCGCCGCCGTCGGTGGTGGTGCGCGCCCAGTACCCGGGCGCCAACCCGAAGGTCATTGCCGAGACCGTCGCGGCGCCGCTGGAAGAATCGATCAACGGCGTCGAGGGCATGCTCTACATGGGCAGCCAGGCCACCACGGACGGCGTGATGACGCTGACCGTGACCTTCAAGCTGGGCACCGATCCGGACAAGGCGCAGCAGCAGGTGCAGAACCGCGTCTCGCAGGCCGAGCCGCGCCTGCCCGAGGAAGTCCGCCGGCTGGGCATCACGACCGTCAAGAGCGCACCGAACATCACGATGGTGGTGCACCTGGTGTCGCCCAACGGCCGCTACGACATCGACTACCTGCGCAACTACGCGGTGCTCAACGTCAAGGACCGGCTGGCGCGCATCGACGGCGTCGGCCAGGTCCAGGCCTGGGGCGGCGGTGAATACGCCATGCGCGTCTGGCTCGATCCGCAGAAGGTGGCGCAGCGCGGCCTGTCGGCCACGGACGTGGTGACCGCCATCCGCGGCCAGAACATCCAGGCCGCCGCCGGCGTGGTCGGCGCCTCGCCCGGCCTGCAGGGCGTGGACACGCAGATGTCCATCAATGCGCAGGGCCGGCTGTCGAGCGAGGAGGAGTTCGGCGACATCATCGTCAAGACCGGTGCCGACGGCGCGGTGACGCGCCTGCGCGACCTCGGCCGCATCGAGCTGGGCGCTTCCGAGTACGCGCTGCGCTCGCTGCTGGACAACAAGCCGGCGATCGGCATCGGCGTGTTCCAGGCGCCGGGCTCCAACTCCCTGCAGATATCGGCCGACGTGCGCAGCACCATGGCCGAGCTGGCGCGCTACATGCCCGAGGGGCTGGAATACCGCATCGCCTACGACCCGACGCAGTTCGTGCGCGCCTCGATCGACTCGGTGATCCACACGCTGCTGGAGGCCATCGCGCTGGTAGTGCTGGTGGTGATCCTGTTCCTCCAGACCTGGCGCGCGTCCATCATTCCGCTGCTGGCCGTGCCAGTGTCGGTCATCGGCACCTTCGCCGTGCTGCACATGCTGGGCTTTTCCATCAACGCGCTCACGCTGTTCGGCCTCGTGCTGGCGATCGGCATCGTGGTGGACGACGCGATCGTGGTGGTGGAGAACGTGGAGCGCAACATCGAGGCCGGCGCCAGCCCGCGCGAGGCGACCTACCGCGCCATGCGCGAGGTGTCGGGGCCGATCATCGCCATTGCGTTGACGCTGGTCGCGGTGTTCGTGCCGCTGGCATTCATCACCGGGCTGACCGGGCAGTTCTACCGGCAGTTCGCGGTGACGATCGCCATCTCCACCGTCATCTCGGCGATCAATTCGCTGACTCTGTCGCCAGCATTGGCGGCGCTGCTGCTCAAGAGCCACGACGCGCCCAAGGACGCGCTGACGCGCGGCATGGACCGCGCGTTCGGCTGGCTGTTCCGCGGCTTCAACCGCCTGTTCCACCGCGGCTCGCAGCAATACGGTGGCGGCGTGCGCCGCGTGCTCTCGCACAAGGCGTTGATGGTCGTGGTCTACCTGGCGCTGATCGCGCTGACGGCCGGCCTCTTCAAGGCGGTGCCGGCCGGCTTCGTGCCGGCGCAGGACAAGCAGTACCTGATCGGCTTTGCGCAACTGCCCGACGGCGCCACGCTCGACCGCACCGAAGAGGTGGTGCGACGCATGGGCGACGTGATGGCGAAGAACCCCAACATCGAGACCACGCTGGCGTTCCCGGGCCTGTCGATCAACGGCTTCACCAACAGCTCCAACGCCGGCATTGCCTTCGCCATGCTCAAGCCCTTCGACCAGCGCAAGCGGGCAGACCAGAGCGGCGGCGCGGTGGCGCAGCAGCTCAATGCCGAGTTCGCCAAGATCCAGGACGCGTTCATCGTGATGTTCCCGCCGCCGCCCGTGGAAGGGCTGGGCACGACTGGCGGCTTCAAGCTGCAGCTCGAAGACCGCGGCTCGGTCGGCTACGGCGCAATGGATGCGGCGGTGAAGGCGTTCATGGCCAAGGCCATGCAGACGCCCGAGCTGACCGGCATGTTCACCAGCTGGCAGGTCAACGTGCCGCAGCTGTGGGCCGACATCGACCGCACCAAGGCGCGCCAGCTCGGCGTGCCGGTGCAGGACATCTTCGACACCATGCAGATCTACCTGGGCAGCCTGTATGCGAACGACTTCAACAAGTTCGGTCGCACCTACAGCGTGCGCGTGCAGGCCGATGCGCCTTACCGCGCGCGTGCCGAGGACGTCGGCCTGCTCAAGGTGCGCGCCGGCAGCGGCGAGATGGTGCCCCTGTCGGCCCTCATGAAGGTCGATTCGAGCTACGGGCCCGAGCGTGCCATGCGCTACAACGGCTACCTGACGGCCGACATCAACGGCGGCCCGGCGCCGGGCTATTCCACCGGCCAGGCCCAGGACGCGATCAAGCGCATTGCCGCCGAAACGCTGCCGCCGGGCATCGACTTCGAGTGGACCGACCTGACCTACCAGGAAATCCTGGCCGGCAACTCGGCGGTGATCGTCTTCCCGCTGGCCATCCTGCTGGTGTTCCTGGTGCTGGCGGCGCAATACGAGAGCCTGACGCTGCCGCTGGCCATCATCCTGATCGTGCCCATGGGCATCCTGGCCGCGATGACGGGCGTGTGGCTCAGCGGCGGCGACAGCAACGTGTTCACGCAGATCGGGCTGGTGGTGCTGGTCGGCCTGTCGGCCAAGAACGCCATCCTGATCGTTGAGTTTGCGCGCGAGCTGGAGTTTGCCGGACGCACGCCGCTGCAGGCGGCCATCGAAGCCAGCCGCCTGCGCCTGCGCCCGATCCTGATGACGTCGATGGCCTTCGTCATGGGCGTGCTGCCGCTGGCCATGGCGACCGGCGCCGGCGCCGAGATGCGCAGCGCCATGGGCGTGGCGGTGTTCGCCGGAATGATCGGCGTGACGGCCTTCGGCCTGTTCCTCACCCCGGTGTTCTACGTGCTGCTGCGCCGGCTGGCCGGCAATCGCCCGTTGAAGCTGCATGGGCGCGAAGTGCACGGCGCAGAAGCCTTCGCTCCGGCCGGCGACCTGGCGGCGCACGGCAGCGGCAGCGGCGGCAACAACCTGCGGCCCCAGCCGGCCGCACCGCGTCAAGGAGAAGAAGCATGAACGCGACCCTGAACCAGAGACCCACCCCGTGGCGTGCGCGGGCCGCGCGCTTTGCCGCGCCGCTGACCGCCTTGCTGGCCGCGCTGGTGCTGGCCGGCTGCGCGACGCCGCCGCCGATCGAGTTGAACCTCGAGACGCCGGCGCGATACAAGGAAGACGTCAAGCCGACCGGCGACCGCGCCAATGCGCCCGACGCCGAGGCGGCCCCGGCCGATGGACGGTGGTGGACCGTGTTTCGCGATCCGCGGCTCGAGGCGCTGGTGGCCCGCGCGGCCGAGCGCAATACCGACGTACAGCAGGCGGCCGCTCGCCTGGCCCAGGCACGGGCCCTGGCGCGCGAGGTCGATGCGGACCGTGCGCCGCAGGTGGGACTGGGCGCGGCCGCCGTGCGCGGCGCCGGCGTCGACAAGGCGCAGGGCCGGCAACCGGCCAGCCTGTTCACGGCCGGGCTGGGCGCTTCGTGGGAGCTCGACCTGTTCGGGCGGCTGGCCGGCGCAAGCCAGGCGGCCGCGCTGGATGCGCGTTCGCGCGAGGCGCTGCTGCAGGGCACGCGGCTGGCGGTGCAGTCCGAAACCGCGCAGCTCTATCTGGCCGTGCGTGCGCTGGACGACGAGAGCCGCATCATGGCCGACACCGTGGAGGCCTACCGCGACACGCTGGATTTGACCGAGCGGCGCCAGCGCGCCGGCGACCTCGGCGAACTGGACGTCGAGCGCGTGCGCACCGAACTGGCGGCCACCGAATCCGACGCGCTGGCGGTGCAGCGCCAGCGCGCGCAGGTCGAGCACGCGCTGGCGGTGGTGCTGGGCGAGCTGCCCACCGCCTTTGCGCTCGAGCGAGACGCCTGGTCGACCGCGCTGCCGGCCATCCCGGCCGGACTGCCGTCCGACATGCTGGCGCGACGGCCCGACATCGGGGCGGCGCAATGGCGGGTGGAGGCGGCGCAGGCGCGCGTAGGCGTGGCGCAGAGCGCCTGGTTCCCCTCGATCGCGCTGACGGCCGACGGTGGCTATGCCTCGACCGACCTGGGCGACCTGCTCAAGTGGTCGGCGCGCTCCTGGGGCGTGGGCGCATTGCTGTCGCTGCCGCTGCTCGACGGCGGCCGGCGCGAAGCCGGGGTGCAGAGTGCGCAGGCCGAGTTCGACGGCGCCATGGCGGACTACCGGGCGCAGGTGCTGTCGGCCTTCAAGGAAGTGGAGGACCAGCTCTCGTCACTGAGGCTGCTGGCCCAGCAGTCGACGGTACAGGCGCGGGCGGTTGATTCGGCGCGCCGCGCCACCCGCCTGTCCGACGTGCGCTACCGCAACGGTGCCATCAGCCAGATCGACCTGCTCGATGCTCGCCGCAGCGAGTTGCGCAACAGCCGGCAGGCGCTGCTCATCAAGGCCCAGCAGTACCAGGCCACGGTGGCGCTGGTCCGGGCGCTGGGTGGCGGCTGGAGCGACGCGCAGGCGCAGGCGAAGGGGCCACTGCCGACTGCGGCGGTGGCGCGCGCCTTCTGAGTCGGTTGCCCTGGGCGGCGAGTTTCCGAGCCACCGGGGCGCCCGTGGCACCAACGTGGTGCTGAAGACGCTGCAGCAAAGGCGAGAATGCACGGTTTAAGTGCATCCAGGAGGAGCTGCAACCCATGAAGTACCACAGTGCCGACGACTTTCTCGCGCATGTCGCGCAACGCAATCCAGGGCAGCCGGAGTACCTGCAGGCCGTCACCGAGGTGATGCACAGCCTCTGGCCATTCATCGAGCGTCATCCGAAGTACCAGGCCTACAGCCTGCTCGAGCGCCTGGCCGAGCCGGAACGCGTCGTCATGTTCCGCGTCTGCTGGACCGACGACGCCGGCGAGGTGCAGGTCAATCGCGGCTACCGCGTTCAGCACAGCATGGCGATCGGGCCGTACAAGGGTGGCTTGCGGCTGCACCCGTCGGTGAACCTGTCGATCCTTAAATTCCTGGCCTTCGAGCAGACCTTCAAGAATGCGCTGACCACGCTGCCCATGGGCGGCGGCAAGGGCGGCAGCGATTTCGACCCCAAGGGCCGCAGCACCGCCGAGGTGATGCGCTTCTGCCAGGCCTTCGCCGCCGAACTGTTCCGCCACGTGGGTGCGGACACCGACGTGCCGGCCGGCGACATCGGGGTCGGTGCGCGCGAGGTCGGCTTCCTGGCCGGCATGGTCAAGAAGCTCACCAACCGCGCCGACTGCGTGTTCACCGGCAAGGGGCTGTCGTTCGGCGGGTCGCTCATCCGGCCGGAGGCCACTGGCTACGGCAACGTCTACTTCGCCCAGCAGATGCTCGAGCGCAAGGGCATGTCCTTCGACGGCCTGCGCGTGGCCGTCTCCGGCTCCGGCAACGTGGCGCAATACACCATCGAGAAGGCGATGGCGCTCGGCGCGAAGGTGGTCACCGTGTCCGACTCCGGCGGCTGCGCCGTCGACGAGGACGGCTTCACCCCGGACAAGCTGCAACTGCTCATGCACATCCGCAACGACCGCCATGGCCGCGTCAGCGAGTACGCGGCCCAGGCCGGCCTGCGCTACGTCGAGGGCGCGCGGCCCTGGCAACTGCTGCCGGTGCAGGTGGCGCTGCCGAGCGCCACCCAGAACGAGCTGGACGGCGACGACGCGCTGGCCCTGGTCAAGAACGGCGTGCGTTGCGTGGCCGAGGGCGCCAACATGCCCAGCACGCTCGACGCGATCAAGGTGTTCGAGGCGCATGACGTGCTCTATGCGCCGGGCAAGGCCAGCAATGCCGGCGGCGTGGCCACTTCCGGCCTGGAGATGAGCCAGAACGCGCTGCGCCTGTCCTGGCCGCGCGAGGAGGTCGACGCGCGGCTGCAGCAGATCATGAAGAGCATCCATGCCGCATGCCTGCACCACGGCGAGACGGCCGGCGGCCGCGTCAGCTACGTGCAGGGTGCCAACGTGGCCGGCTTCGTCAAGGTGGCGGACGCGATGCTGGCGCAGGGCGTCATCTGACGCCTGGCGCGCCGGCGGGCGTGCGGCGTCAGCGCGTGTATTCGCCGGCGGCCTCGGGCTGGAACGGCAGGCCGACGATGCGGGCCGCGCGCGTGCCCGCCGGCGAATGCCACCGCACCGTGGTGCCCACGCGCGCGCCCAGCAGGCTGGTGCCCGCCGGCGACAGCACCGAGATGCAGTCGGGCGCCTGCTGCGCGTCCTGCGGATAGCACAGCGTCAGCGCGCGCGGTGCGCGCGAGGCGTCGTCGGCGAGCAGCACGCGCGAGTTCATGGTGACCACGTCGGGCGCGACGTCGTGCGATTCCACCAGGTCGACCTGGTCCAGCAGGTCCTGCAGCGCGGGCGCCGTGGTGGCCAGCTTGCGCAGCCGCGCATGGTCCAGCAGGGTGAGGGTTCGCTCGGCGACGGTAGTGGCCGGGCTGTTGGTTTCGATCATCGGATGCTCCTGACAAGCAAAGAGGGCACGGCCGCCTGCGCGCAGCGCGGGTGGGGTGGACGTGCCGAATGCGCGGGCTGTGGGGGCCCGGCGATCAGGAACTGCGCGAAACAGGGGGGAAGAGAGGGTGGTTGATCGCCGGGCTCAGGAGTGGCCAGGCGTTCGGCAGGCGCGGCACGCCCGCGCCTCGTCCACGTTGGGCGAGGCGGTGTCCGTGGGACGGGCGGCGTGGCGCTGCATGGTTGCCAGTGTAGCGGCGGGCAGCTACTTGCGGGCGGCGATGGCCTTCTCGGCCTTGTTGACCAGGTCGTTGCCGACGGTGGGCTTCCACTTGGCGTAGACCGGCCGCGTGATCTTCACGAAGGCCTCGCGCTCGGCCGGCGTCAGCTGCGTGACGGTCACGCCCATGCCGGCGATCTCCTTGAGCACCGGCTTGTCGGCCTCGACCAGGCCCTTGCGGGCCAGCACGATTTCCTGCTTGCCCGCGTCGATGGCGGCCTGGCGCACGATGGCCTGGTCGGCAGGGGTCCAGGATGCCCAGATCTCCTTGTTGACCACGAACACCAGCGGATCGGCCACGTAGCCCCAGGTGGTCACGAACTTCTGGCCGACGTTCTGCATCTTCAGCACCGTGAACAGGAACAGCGGGTTCTCCTGGCCGTCAACCGCTCCGCTGGCCAGCGCCGGCTGGGCATCGGCCCAGCTCATCTGCGTCGGGTTGGCGCCCATCGCGCTGAACATGTCGGAATAGATCGGCGAGCCCACGACCCGCAGCTTCATGCCCTTGAGGTCGTCCGGCGTCTTGATGGGATGCTTGGAGTTGGTGACTTCGCGAAAGCCGTTCTCGCCCCACGCCAGCGGCACCACGCCGGCCTTGTCCAGCCGCGCGAAGATGTCCTTGCCCACTTCGCCCTGCGTCAGCGCGTCGATGGCCGCGTAGTCGGGCATGAGGAAGGGCATGGAGAAGAGGTTCAGCTCCTTGACCTGCGGCGACCAGTTGATGGTCGAGCCCACCGCCATGTCGATCACGCCCTGGCGCAGCGCGCTGAACTCGCGCGTCTGGTCGCCCTGGATCAGCGAAACGCCGGGGTAGAGCTTGATGTTGATGCGGCCCTGGGTGCGTTCCTTGACCAGGTCGGCCCAGATCTTTCCGGCCATGCCCCACGGCGTGGGCGGGCCGAGCACCAGCGACATCTTGTATTCGGCCTTGTAGTTGGCCTGCGCCAGCGCGGCGCCGGAGAAGGTGGCCAGGGCGGTGGCAACGGCGGCCAGGCCGAGCAGGGTGCGACGCAGTTTCATTCTGAAAGTCTCCTTGGGTGAAATATCGGGTTCAGCAGGTGTTTCGAGGTGCGCGAAGACTAGGGGCGAGCGTCAATAGCCAAGTTTGTGCGGCAGCCACAGCGCGATCTGCGGCCAGGCGATCACCGCCACCATCACCAGGAACATGGCGAACAGCAGCCAGCCGACCCAGCGCACGGTTTCCTCCATGCGCACCCCGGCGATGCGGCAGGACACCATCAGGTTCACCGCCAGCGGCGGCGTGAACTGGCCCAGCGCTACCTTGAGCGTGAGCAGCACGCCGAACCACACCGGGTCCCACTTGTAGTACTGCACGATGGGCCACAGCAGCGGTACGAAGATCAGGAAGATCGACACCCCGTCGAGGAACATGCCCACCGTGATGAGCAGCAGGATCAACAGCGACAGCACGCCGTATTCGCCCAGCCCCGAGTTGACGATCGCACGGGCGACCGGATCGATCACCCCCAGCGTGGACAGCGAGTAGGCGAAGATGCCGGCCAGCGACACCACCAGCAGGATCACCGCCGACAGTTCGCCAGATTCACGCAGGATCTCGAACAGGTCGCGCAGCCGGATGGTGCGGTAGACGATCATGCCGACGAACAGGCCGTAGAACACCGCCACCACCGCCGCCTCGGTCGGGGTGAACCAGCCCAGGCGCATGCCGCCGAGGATGAGCACCGGCGCCGCCAGGCCCCAGCTGGCTTCGCGCAGGCTCTTCCAGAAGGCCGGTCGGGGCAGCGTGGATTCCAGCGCGCCCATCTTGTGCTTGCGGGCGATCCACACCGCCGGCACGATCAGCGCAAAGCCGGCCAGGATGCCCGGGATCATGCCGGCGGCGAACAGCGCCGGCACCGACGCGTTGGGCACCAGCACCGAATACACGATGAAGGCCACCGACGGCGGGATCAGGATGTCGGTGGCCGCCGCCGCGCCGACCACGCTGGCGGCGAACGAGGGCGGATACCCCGCGCGGTTCATGGCGGCGATCATCACGCCGCCCACCGCGGCCGCCGTGGCCGGGCCCGAACCCGAGATGCCGCCCATGAACATCGCCACCGCGATCGTCACCAGCGGCAGCATGCCCGGGCCGCGGCCGACAATGGCAATGGCGAAGTTCACCAGCCGCGAGGCGACGCCGGAGCGGTCGAAGATCGAGCCCACCAGCACGAACATCGGAATGGCCAGCAGCGGGTATTTGCCCAGCCCGGCGTAGAAGTTCTGCGGCACGGCCAGCAGGCCGAACCATTGGGCGTCGCCGTTGGCCAGCGCGATGCAGGCCGCGCCCGCCAGGCCCAGCGCTGCGCCGATCGGCACGCCGGCAAGCATCATCGCCACGAAGGCGACGAACAGGAGCGTGGCGATCATTGCTGGTCGCCTTCGACGCGGTGCGCTTCGCGGCCGCGCCGCACGAACAGGCCGACCGCGCGCAGCGCGATGGCCGTCGAGACGATCGGCAGCCAGACCGAGTACCACCACTGCGGCACGCCGATGCCCGGCGAGGTCTCCTCGAAGCGGTAGTCGTCCCAGACCACGCGCAGGCTCAGCGCGGCCATGAGGAAGAACAGCAGCGCCACCATCAGCGCCCCGAACTGCGCCAGCCGCCGGCGGCGGGTCATGGAGCCGGCTTCGGAGAAATACTCGATGCGGATGTTGCGGTCGCGCGCCACGGCGGCCGAGCCAGCCACCATCGCCAGCAGGATCATGAGGAAGACGGAGAACTCTTCCGTCCAGGCGAAGGACGAATCCGTGAAGTAGCGCACCAGCACGTTGGCGAAGGTGATGCAGGCAAGCAGCGCCATGATCACCACCGTGGCCCAGTCCTCCACCGCCAAGGGCACGCGGGTGGGCTCGTCCGGCCCGTCCATTGGCAACTCGGGAGATGAACTCGTGCTGTGCGGCGGTGGCGCCGAAGCGTCATCCGGCGCGGCGCGGCCGGATTTTTGGGGAGGGGACATCGAACGACAAGGCACTGCGGCCGGGATTCGGCCCGGGGCGATGGTAACGGTCGATAACTATTTGCCCCATCGGGTCTTTCCTGATGCGCAACCGAAGTCCAGCCCCGGCGGGGCGCGCCAGTTGCAACCCGATGGCCCTTGGGCCGTCGTATCCGCCCGGCCGGGAATGGGACAATCCGGCCCCATGACGACCAGCCCCGACCAGATCACCATCACCCGCCCCGACGACTGGCACCTGCACGTGCGCGACGGGGCCGCATTGCAGGCCGTGGTCCCGCACAGCGCGGCCCAGTTCGGCCGCGCGCTGATCATGCCCAACCTGCGCCCGCCGGTGACCACCGCGCTGCAGGCGCAGGACTACCGCGACCGCATCCTGGCCGCGTTGCCGCCCGGCAGCGCCTTCGAGCCGGTCATGTCGCTGTACCTGACCGACCGCCTGCCGCCGGACGAGATCGCCCGCGCCGCCGCTGCCGGCATACGCGCCCTCAAGCTGTACCCGGCCGGCGCCACCACCAACAGCGACGCGGGTGTCACCGACATCCGCAACACCTACCCGACGCTGGAGGCCATGCAGAAGCACGGCCTGCTGCTGCTGGTGCACGGCGAGGTGACCGACCCGACGGTGGACCTGTTCGACCGCGAGGCGGTGTTCATCGACCGGGTGCTGATCCCGCTGCGGCGCGACTTCCCCGAGCTGAAGATCGTGTTCGAACACCTGACCACGAAGGAGGGCGCCCAATACGTGCAGCAGGCCGACCGGTTCACCGGCGCCACCATCACCGCGCACCACCTGCTGTACAACCGCAACGCGATCTTCACCGGCGGTATCCGGCCGCACTATTACTGCCTGCCCGTGCTCAAGCGCGAGACGCACCGGCTGGCGCTGGTGGAGGCCGCCACCGGCGGCAGCGACCGCTTCTTCGCCGGCACCGACAGTGCACCGCACCCGGCCCATCTGAAGGAGCACGCGCTCGGCTGCGCCGGGTGCTACACCGGGCTGACCGCGCTGGAGCTGTACGCCGAAGCCTTCGACAGCGTCGGCCGGCTGGACCGGCTCGAAGGCTTTGCCAGCTTCCATGGCGCCGACTTCTACGGCCTGCCGCGCAATGCCGGCAACGTCACGCTGGTGCGCGAGTCCTGGACCGTGCCCGAGACCGTGCCCTACGGCGAAACCACCCTCAAGCCGTTGCGCGGTGGCGAGGCGGTCCACTGGAAGCTGCAGGCCGCCTGACATTCAACCAAAGCATCCGAAGGACAGACCCATGCCCCTGATCGCCGAGAAGCAGATGCGCATCGCGCTGATCATCGACGCCGACAACGCGCCGGCCGACAAAATCGACGAGGTGCTCACCGAGCTGTCGACCCTGGGCGTGATCAACGTTCGGCGCGCCTACGGCAACTGGACCAAGGGCGCGCTGTCGGGCTGGCAGGACCGGCTGCTCGAGTTCGCGATCAGGCCGGTGCAGCAGTTCGACTATTCCAAGCGCAAGAACGCCAGCGACATGGCGATGACCGTGGACGCGATGGAGCTGCTCTACAACGACCGTCCGGACGCCTTCGGCATCGTCTCGTCCGACGCAGACTTCACACCGCTGGTGATGCATCTGCGCGCCAAGGGCGCGGCGGTGTTCGGCTTCGGCGCGGCGCAGACGCCCAAGCCTTTCGTCAACGCCTGCTCGCGCTTCCTGTACCTGGAGGCGCTCGGCTCGACCGAGCCGGAGGCCGAGGCCGAGGCCGCCGCACTGGGCGGCGAAGCGGCCGCCTCGGCTCGCGAGGACGCCGAGTCCGCCGCCCCGGGCGTGCCCGGCCGGCCCGCACGGCTACGGGTGCCCAGCGCCGAATTGCGGCAGGACTCGCGTCTGATGACGCTGCTGCGCGACGCCGCACAGGCGGTGCAGGACGAGACGGGCTGGGCCATGGTCGGCGCGGTCGGGTCTCAGATTGCCAACAAGGCCTCGTTCGACCCGCGCAACTACGGCTACGCCACGCTTACCAAGCTGCTGGCTGCCACCCAGGCCTTCGAGATGCGCGACGAAGGCAGCTCCCGCGTGGCGGTGCGGGACAAGCGCCTCACGCGTGCCGCCACCCGCTGAGCGACTGGCCGCTGAACCTTCGGTCGGCGGCGCGGCGGGCCCTGCCGGCTGGCTCGCGTGCATCGACTGGACACGCCCCTGGCTCGCGCCCTACGCCGTCGCCGGCGAACCGCTGGCCCGGCGCGCGGCAGTCCTGGGCGTGACGGCCGCGCTGGCGGGCGAGCGTCCCGCTGGTCGCCGCTTCGTTGCGCAGCAGGCGCTGCCCGCCGGCCAGGCGTACGAGTTGTTCATCGATGACCACGGCGCCGTTCCCACCCGCGAGAACCCGCACGATTTCTTCAATGCGCTGGTGTGGGTGCATCTGCCGCAGGCCAAGCGCCGCATGAACGTTCTGCAGGCGGCCGAGATCCGGCGTATGGGTGTCGGGTCGCGCCGCGGCCCGCTGCGCGATGCGCTGACGCTGCTCGACGAGAACGGCGCCGTGCTGCAGGCGCCGCCGCCGTTGTGGCGGGCGCTGCAGGCGCGCGACTGGCGCAGCCTGTTCGTCGAGCGGCGCGCGCTGTGGCGGGATGCACGCCTGCAGATCGTCGGCCACGCGCTGCTGGAACAACTGGTGCTGGCGCCGCGCAAGCCGCTCACGGCGCACGTGCTGCTGGCGCCTGCGCCGGGCGGCCCGTCACTGCCCGCCGGCGACGACGCGGCGCTGGCCGCGGCGCTCGATCCGGCCTGGCTGGCGACCAAGCCGTTCGCCCCGCTGCCGGTGCTCGGCGCGCCAGGCTGGTGCGCCGAAAACCAGAACTTTTGCTTTTATGATGACTCCGACGTGTTCCGTCCGCGCAGGCCGCCAGAACGAAGAACAACCCATGGGCCTGCACGACCCCGCACAGCTTGAAGCGGGCCGCCCGGCCCCCATCTGAGCGGGGCAGATTCCTCCCACGGAGAACCCAACTTGAAACGCATCATCCTGTTTGTCCTGACCAACGTCCTGGTGGTGGCGGTGCTGGGCATCGTCGCCAGCCTGCTGGGCGTCAACCGGTACCTCACCGCCAACGGGCTCAACCTGGGCGCCCTGCTCGGATTCGCGCTGATCATGGGCTTCGGCGGGGCGATCATCTCGCTGCTCATCAGCAAGCCCATGGCCAAGTGGACCACGCGGCTGCACATGATCCACGAGAACCCGCAGTCGGCGGACGAGGCCTGGATCGTCGACACCGTGCGCAAGTTCGCCGACAAGGCCGGCATCGGCATGCCCGAGGTCGGCATCTTCGAGGGTGACCCCAATGCCTTCGCCACCGGCGCCTTCAAGAACTCCTCGCTGGTGGCGGTCTCCACCGGCCTGCTGCAGAACATGACGCGCGAAGAGGTCGAGGCCGTCATCGGCCACGAGGTGGCGCACATCGCCAACGGCGACATGGTCACCATGACGCTGATCCAGGGCGTGATGAACACCTTCGTCGTGTTCCTCTCGCGCGTCATCGGCTACGCGGTCGACTCGTTCCTGCGCCGCGGCAGCGACAACAACTCCGGCCCGGGCATCGGCTACTACGTCAGCACCATCGTGCTGGACATCGTGCTGGGCTTCGCCGCCGCCATCGTGGTGGCCTGGTTCTCGCGCCAGCGCGAGTTCCGTGCCGACGCCGGCGCGGCCGAACTGATGGGCCGCAAGCAGCCGATGATGAACGCGCTGGCCCGCCTCGGCGGACTGCCCGCGGGCGAATTGCCCAAGGCGGTCGAGGCCATGGGCATCACGGGCAGCATCGGCAAGCTGTTCGCCACGCACCCGCCGATCGAGGAGCGCATCGCCGCGCTGCAGCAGCGCGCCTGACAGGCCACCTGCCGATCAAGGGGCAGTCGCTGCGGCGGCTGCCCCTTTTTCCATGGTCGGTCAGAAAGGAGGCGCCTGCCGCGCCCTCTGCGCGCGCGCAGCCTCCGTCCACCAGGCCAGGTCGTCGGCAAAGCGGCCGAAGCTGCGCTCGAGCGCGTCGCCGGCTGGGCCGGTCGGCTCGCCGGCGGCGTCGAGCGTCTGCGAGATCGGGCCGACCGCCAGCGTGCTGGACACGACCACCATTCCCATCTCCGACAGGATCGAATGCCAGATGGTGCCCGAGCGAACGCCGGAGAAGCGCCCGGCCGAGTAGCTGGCAATGGCGGCGGGACGCCAGAACCATTCCTCCAGGAAGTGGTCGGTGAGATTCTTCAGGCCGGGCTGCGGGCCCCAGTTGTATTCGCCGGTGACGAACACGAAGCCGTCGGCCGCGCGGATCTTGCCGGCCAGTTCTTCCAGAGGCTGCGGCGCCGTGCCCTTCGGATATTCCTTGTACATGCGGTCCAGCATGGGCAGGCCGATCGCCTTGGCGTCGATCAATTCAGGCTGGGCGCCGCGCGCCGCCAGGCGTGCCACGAGATAGTCCGCCAGCCGGATGCCCATCCGGTCGGCGCGGTAGGAGCCGTAGAAAACCAGGATCTTGTCTGCCATTGCCGCATTCCCCTCGGCCGGGAACCGCCCGGCGCTCGCCCCCGAGCCTAAGGCATGCGAGCCACGGCGAAGTGCAGGCGAATTGCCGACGATCGCGGGTTACACCTGTTGGCACGATAGCTGCCTTGTCGGATCGTGGCCCCGGCCACATTCCTTTTCCCACCCGCCTGGAAAGCGACAACAACAGATGAAGAAGAACAGCTTGAACCAAAGCCTGCTGGCATTGACACCCATTGCACTGGCCCTTGCCCTGGCCAGTTGCGGGGGCGATTCGCACCCGGACCACAACGGCTCGACGCCGCCGGTCACCGATACGCCCGTCACCGACAGCGGTGGATCGGAGCCCGCGCTGGCGGTCGACAATGACCCCAACAGCTGCTCGGTGCTCTCGAACGATGGATCGGCCGTCATCGTCGGCTCCGGCCTGGCCGGCGACCCGTCGGCGCCGGAGCCCTCGTCGGGCTATCGCCTGGGCTACAAGGCCAAGTACTCGAGCAAGTACATGGTGGTGGCCAATACGCCGTTGGCAACGAAGGCCGGCTGCGACATCCTGAAAGCCGGGGGTACCGCGGCCGACGCCGCCGTGGCCGTGCAGGCCGTTCTGGGTCTGGTCGAGCCGCAGTCCAGCACCATCGCGGGCAGCGCCTTCATGCTGTACTACGACGCCGCGACCAAGACCGTCTCGGCCTACGACGGCCGCGAGTCGGCGCCGGCGGCAGCCACCAACTACTACCTGGCGCGCCAGGACCAGGCCAACCCCAGCTCGCCGACACCGGTGCCCAGTGCCCGCCGCAGCGGCCGCTCCATCGGCGTGCCCGGCGTGACGCGCATGCTGGAACTGGCCCATGGCGAACACGGCAAGCTCAAGTGGAACCAGTTGTTCGACCACGGCATCGGCCTGGCCAACAACGGCTTCAAGGTGCCCACGCGCATGGCCGACGCCATCGCGGGCGCGGCCAGCAGCTTCGCGCTCGACGCCAATGCCATGGCGACCTACTACCACGCCGACGGCACGCCGTACGTCTCCGGCGAAGTCATGACCAACGTCGCCTACGGCAAGACGCTCAAGGCGATCGCCGAAGGCGGCGCCAATGCCCTGTACACCGGCACCATCGCGCAGGACATCGTCGCCAAGGCCGGCCAGAGCGTCGGTGACGACGCGGCCAGGACACCGATCACCCCGAGCCTGATGACGCTCGACGACCTGGCCGGCTACCAGGCCAAGAAGCGCAAGGCGGTCTGCACCACCTATCGCGACAAGTACTACGTCTGCGGCATGCCTCCGCCTTCGTCCGGCGGCCTGGGCGTGGCGCAGGCGCTGGGCATCCTGGAGAACTTCGACCTGTCGCAGTATCCGCCGGTCAATCCCGCCAACGAAGGCGGCGTGCCCAGCACCATGGGGGTGCACCTGGTGTCCGAGGCCGAGCGCCTGGCCTACGCCGACCGCGACAAGTACGTGGCCGACGCCGACTACGTGCCGCTGCCCGGCGACGGCGTGTCGACCATGGTCGACAAGGCCTACCTGAAGCAGCGCGCGGCCCTGATCGATCCCACCAGGTCGATGGGCGTGGCCTCTCCCGGAAACCTGGGGTCCGTCCCGCTCGGCACTGACACCACGGTCGAGCATGGCACGACCCACTTCTCCATCGTCGATGCCTACGGCAACGCTGTATCGATGACGACGACGGTCGAATCGAGCATGGGCTCGTACCACATGGTCGACGGCTTCCTGCTGACCAACCAGCTGACCGACTTCGCGGCATCGCCGACCGACAGCACCAGCGGCGAGCTGGTGGCCAACCGCGTGGCCCCGGGCAAGCGGCCGCGCAGCACGATGGCGCCCACGCTGGTGTTCAAGGGCACCGAGCCCGGGGACTTCCTGATGGCGACCGGCTCGCCGGGCGGCGGCACCATCATCCAGTACGTGGTCAAGACCCTGGTCGGTGCGCTGGACTGGGGCCTCGATGCCCAGCAGGCGACTTCGCTGATCGATTTCGGCGCCAGCAACAGCAAGACCACGAGCGTGGACGGCTCCAACTTCATGTCCGCGAGCAACCCCACCGGCACGCTCGACCTGTCGACACTGGTGAGCGAACTCAAGGCCATGGGACACACGGTCTCGACCAGTTCGCAGTCGAGCGGCATCTCGACCATCATGCGCGCCAACAAGGACGGGGCGGCCAAGCTCGAGGGCGGCGTCGACCCGCGCCGCGAAGGCATCGTGCTGGGCGACGGCGCACTGTAGGCGCACCGCCGGCCGCGCTTTCCCGGCATCGACGCCGGGAAACGAGCGGCTGGCTATTCGGGGGCGGAAGGCGAAGGGGCCGGCGCCGCGTCCGCGGCGTCTGCCGCCTGGGCCGCCTCTGCCGTGTCCACCGCCGCGGCAGCGATGCGGGCCGCCTCCGCCAGTGCCTGGTCCTGGCGCACCCGCTTGAGCGTGCGCGCGACCTCGGCCGGCGCCATGCCGTACATGTCGGCGAATTCGGCCTCGCTCTTGCCGCTGGCCTCGAACGCGCGCAGCAGGGCTTCGCGCCGGGCGGCCTGGCGGCCCAGTTCAACCACGGCGTCGTCGAGCGCGGCGTTGGCCGCCTCGTCGCGGGTGCGCATGCGCAACTGGTAGTCCTCGCGCGACAGGCCCGAGGCCTCGATCGCCTTGGCCAGCCGCGCGCGCAGTTCCACGCCCAGGTCCTGCCCGCTGCGCTGCTGGCGCCGTTTGAACACTTCGATCAGTGCGTGGTGGACATGCTCGGGCGCCATCGGCTCGACCACCTGGCCGTCGAGGTCGTGCCGCGGCAGTCCGTTGGCTACGCATTCGAGGTAGCGGGTGGAGCGGGCATGCATGCCCATCGCGGCCTTCAACGCCTCGGGCTCGAATTCGCTGCCGTGACGGGCCACGATGTCCTCGTAGACGCCCCGCTTGAGCGGCAGGAAGCGCGCGCCGAACAGCGCCGGGTAGAGCTGGAACAGGCGCTCGAGCACCGGGTTCGGCTTGCCGTTGCCGCGTTGACCACGCTGGCCGCGCGCCTTGGCGGCCGGGGCTGCTGCGCCCTGCCGCGCCCCGCCGTCCTGCGGCGCGGCGGCGTTGTCCTTGGCGGCGGCGCCGTCGGCCGCGGCAGGCGCAGGGCGGTTCCTGCCCTTGCCGCCGCGGCGGGAGCGGCGGCGCTGGGCCGGCTCTGCGCCTTCGGCAGCCTGCACGACTGCCGGCGCATCGGCGGGCGGGACGGGCGCCGGGGTCTGGGTGTCTGCAGGCAGGGCGGCGTTGTCGTTGACGTCGTTCATGGTCGGGGTCGCTGAGAGCGGGTTCGAGAAAGGAAGAGGGCGAAAGGCGGCTTCCGGCGCGTCAGGCCGTGCCGGAGGGCGCCGGCGCGGTGCGTGCCAGCGAGCGCCCGATCAGAAGGCGGAACGGCAGCAGCATGAACACGCCGACGGCGAGCTTGACGGCCAGGTCGCCCAGGGCCCACGTGAGCCAGGGGCCGTCGGTGCCTGCGAAGGCGATGCCCCAGAACACGATGCTGTCCAGCACGGCGGCGATCACCGTGGCCACCAGCGGAGCGCGCCACCAGCGGCCTTGGCGCAGGCGGTGGAACACGCCGATGTCCAGCAGCTGCGAGGCAATGAATGCCAGGCCGGAGGCGGCGGCGATGCGCGCCGGTGCCAGCATCAGCGAGGCCGCGACCGCCACCGCGAAGCCCAGCCACGCGACGCGGCGCGCCTGGCCGGGGCCGAAGCGGCGATTGATCAGGTCGCTCACCAGGTAGGCGGCCGGATAGCTGAAGGCGCCCCAGGTCAACCAGTCGTTGAGGGGGAACTGGACCAGGTAGTTGGAAGCCAGCACCACGGCCACCATGGCCGCGACGCCCTGGCTGAACTGCAGCCGGGTCGGGCGCGCGAAGGCATTGCTGTCGTTGCGAGTCGTCGTCATGAAAGAGGAGGAAGAATGGCTCAGGCCGCATGCGCGGCGATGGTGTCGAGCGTCGACAGCGGCGCGATCTGGCGCGCCACCGCCTCGGCCACCTTGATGCCGTCGACGCCGGCCGACAGGATGCCGCCGGCATAGCCGGCGCCTTCGCCCGCCGGGTACAGGCCGGCCAGTCCCGGGCACTGGAGGGTGCAGGCGTCGCGGGCAATGCGGATCGGCGACGACGTGCGCGTCTCGACGCCGGTCAGCACCGCGTCGTGCCGGTCGAAGCCTCGGAGCTTGCGCCCGAACGCCGGGAACGCCTCCCGCATGGCGGCGATGGCGTAGTGGGGAAGGGCGGCCTGCAGGTCCGTCAGGCGCACGCCGGGCTTGTAGCTCGGTTGCACCTCGCCGAAGGCGCTGGACGGCCGGCCGGCAACGAAGTCGCCCACCAGTTGGCCGGGCGCGCAGTAGTCGCTGCCGCCGAGCACGAAGGCGTTCGATTCGAGCCGGCGCTGCAGCTCGATGCCGGCCAGCGGGTGCGGCTTGCCCTGCGCCTGCGCGAGCAGTTCGGGCGGCAGGTCCAGGTGGCGGTAGTCGGTCGGGTAGTCCGCCGGCTCGATGGCCACCACGATGCCGGCATTGGCGTTGCGCTCGTTGCGCGAGTACTGGCTCATGCCGTTCGTGACCACGCGGTTCGGCTCGCTGGTGGCGGCCACCACCGTGCCGCCGGGGCACATGCAGAAGCTGTACACCGAGCGGCCGTTGCTGGCGTGGTGCACCAGTCGGTACTCGGCCGCGCCCAGCAGCGGATGCCCGGCGTGACGGCCCCACCGTGCGCGGTCGATCAGCCCTTGCGGATGCTCGACGCGAAAGCCGATGGAAAAGGGCTTGGCCTCGATCGGCGCGCCGCGCGTGTGCAGCATGGCGAAGGTGTCGCGTGCGCTGTGCCCGAGGGCCATCACCACATGGTCGGCGCGCAGTTCGTGCGACTGGCCGGTGGCCTGGTCCAGCACCGCCAGCCCGCGGACATGGCCATCCTCGACCCGGACGTCGGTCACGCGCTGCTGGAAGCGGACCTCGCCGCCCAGCGCCAGGATCTGCGCGCGGATGTTCTCCACCACCTTGACCAGCTTGAAGGTGCCGATGTGCGGGTGCGATTCCCACAGGATTTCTTCCGGCGCGCCGGCCCGGACCAGCTCGCTCATCACCTTGCGGCTGAGGAATCGAGGGTCCTTGATCTGGCTGTAGAGCTTGCCGTCCGAGAACGTGCCTGCGCCGCCTTCGCCGAACTGCACGTTCGATTCCGGCTGCAGTTCCTTGCGGCGCCACAGGCCCCAGGTGTCGCGCGTGCGCTCGCGCACCGGCTTGCCGCGCTCGAGCACGATCGGCCTGAGGCCCATCTGCGCCAGCAGCAGCGCCGCGAAGATTCCGCAGGGCCCGAAGCCCACCACCACCGGGCGGGGCAGGCCGGCGTCGGCCGGTGCGCACAGCACCGGCCGGTAGGTCATGTCGGGCGCGGGCTGCACGTGCGGGCCGGCCGCCGAGGCCAGCACCGCGGCCTCGCGCGCGGGGTCGGTCAGCGTGACGTCGACGATGTAGACCTGCAGCAGATCGGCCTTGCGCGCGTCGAAGCTGCGCTTGAAGACAGTGTGGCCGGCAATGTCGGCCGGCGCCAGCCCGAGCGCGCCGGCGATGGCCTGCAGCACGGCGTCGGGGGCGTGCTCCAGCGGGAGCTTGAGTTCGGAGATTCGGATCATGGCGGGGCGGCCCGTGTTGATCGGGCAAAACACCGATTTTACCGGGCGCGCCGGTTGCGGCCGCTACGACGGCAGGAAGCCGTCCACCGACAGGTAGCGCTCGCCCGTGTCGTAGTTGAAGCCCAGCACCACCGCGTCGGCCGCGAGTTCGGGCAGTTTCTGCGCGATCGCCTGCAGCGTGGCGCCCGAGGAGATGCCCACCAGCATGCCCTCTTCGCGCGCGCAGCGGCGCGCCATTTCGCGCGCGGCCTCGGCATCGACCTGGATCACGCCGTCGAGCAGCGCGGTGTCCAGGTTGTCGGGGACGAAGCCGGCGCCGATGCCCTGGATCGGGTGCGGCGCGGGCGCGCCGCCGGAGATGACCGGCGAAGCCGTCGGCTCCACCGCGAACACCTTGAGGCGGGGCCATTTCTTCTTGAGCACGCGGGCGCAGCCCGTGATGTGCCCGCCGGTGCCGACGCCGGTGATCAGCACGTCCAGCCCGTCGGGGAAGTCCGCCGCGATCTCCTCGGCGGTCGTGCGCACGTGCACCTCGACGTTGGCCGGGTTGTTGAACTGCTGGGGCATCCAGGCGCCGGGCGTGCCGGCCACGATCTCCTCGGCGCGGGCAATGGAGCCCTTCATGCCCTTCTCGCGCGGGGTCAGCTCGAAGGTGGCGCCATACGCCAGCATCAGGCGGCGGCGCTCGACGGACATGCTGTCGGGCATGACCAGCACCAGCTTGTAGCCCTTGACGGCCGCCACCATGGCCAGGCCGACGCCGGTGTTGCCCGAGGTCGGCTCGACGATGGTGCCGCCCGGCTTGAGCTTGCCCGAGCGCTCGGCGTCCTCGACCATCGACAGCGCGATGCGGTCCTTGATGGAGCCGCCCGGGTTGGCGCGCTCGGACTTGATCCACACCTTCTGGGTGGCCGGCGAGAACAGGCGCTGGATGCGCACGTGCGGCGTGTTGCCGATGGTTTGCAGGATGGTGTCGGCTTTCATGTCAAAACTCCTTCGACGGTGGAATCAGACGCCATTGTGGGCGAGCCCGGCACGCCCGACGGCCGCACGGCGATAATCGGCCCCGTGAAGCACGCCGGACCGCCGCTGGTGCAAGCAGCAATGCCGGCCCTCGGGCCGGGCCGAAAGGCCGCACTGGAGGAACGTCCGGACTGCACAGGACAGCGCAGGAGCTAACGGCTCTCCACCGTGAGGTGAGGATCAGAGCAACAGAGACGAGTCAGCCCGTCGTTCAGCGGCGGGTTGGGTGAAACGGGCAATCTCTGCGCGCAGCAACACCAAGTAGGCCAGCGTCGAGGTGGTTCCGCCGAGCTGGCGGGTAGGTGGCATCGAGCCGTCCGGGCGACCGGCGGCCCAGAGTAATGGCGGTCACGCCGGGGGCGACCCCGGTGCACAGAATCCGGCGTACAGGCGTGCTTCACACTTTATTCGCCGCCATCCGGCGCGCTCTTGCGGCGACTGCCGCCGGGCGGCTTCAGACGCGCTCGTCCGAGCGCAGCAACCGCCACTGCCCCGCCGGCAGCCCGGCCAGGGCCAGCGGGCCGATGCGGATGCGCCGCATGGCCTGGATCTGCAGGCCGGCGCGCGCGCACGCGGCTTCGACCTGTCCCGGCTGCAACCCCTTGACCGCGAAGCGCAGCCCCGTGCCGTCTGCCGCCTGGCGGCTGATGCTCACGCGGGTCGACTGCAGGCGCTTCAGGCCGGCCAGCACGGCCGGGGCGACGTCGCCGGCCACGTCTACCATCAGCTCGTGCTCGATGAAGGCGGCGTCCTCGCGTAGCTTTCGCTCCACGCGCCATTCCTGCGTGTAGATCATCAGTCCGCTGGCGGCTGCGTCCAGCGGGGTGAAGGTGCGCTGTCCGACCAACTGGCGGCGCAGCGAGGCGGCCCGGCGCGGGTCGTCGGACGGGGCGAACTGGTTGGCCGGCACCAGCAGGGCGGCGGCATCCTCGCCGCGCAGGCCGGCCGGCTTGTGCAGCAGCAAGGTGATCGGCGCAACCGCCACCGGACGGGCGCCCGGCTCGATGCCGACCTCCTGCGCCGGCAGCACCCGTGCTTGCGGCAGCAGCGTGACGGTGCCGTCCACGCGCACCGCGCCGCCCTCGATCAGCAGCTCGGCTTCGCGGCGGGAGCAGCCCGCCAGGGCCGCCACGCGCTTGGCGAGGCGCACCCCCTGCGGGTCGTCGGTGGTCATAAGGTGGAGAGGGCGGAGGGCAGGGCGCCGGGGCGCGAGGCCAGGTCGCGGATGCGCTCGACGTGCGCTGCCAGCGAGCGCGCCGCCACCGGCCACAGCTGCTGCGGCACGTCGTCGTAGGCGATGGCCAGCCAGTCGTCCAGGCTGCCGGCCGGCATCTTGCGCATGGCACGCGCGATCTTCGACTCGCGCTGCAGTCGGTGCGACTTCAGGCGCCCGATGGCGCCGCGCGCGTCGCCGAGCACGTGGCCGTGCGCCGGCAGGATGAACTCGATGCCGCCGTCGCTGCAGGCTTCGTCGAGCGCGTCGAGCGAGTCGAGGTACTCGGTCATGTTGCCGTCGGGCGGGTCGACGACGGTGGTGCTGCCGTTGAGGATGTGGTCGCCCGAGAAGAGCAGGCCATCCTCCTCGAGGACCAGGCACAGGTGGTTGGCCGCGTGCCCCGGCGTATGGATCACGCGCAGCGTGTGCCTGATCGCTTCGCCGGAATCGGGGTCGATGCCGTCGAGCACCAGCCTTTCGCCGTCGGCCAGCGCGCGCTCGGGGGTGAACCGGGCTTGCGGCCGCGCCGTGGGCGCGGAGGGCAGTCCCAGGATCGGCGGCTTGTGCGGGCACAGCGCCTGCAGCGGCTGCGCGCCGGGCGAATGGTCGGCATGCGAGTGGGTGCACACGATCATCCGGATGTCGCCATGGGTGGCGCGCCACAGGCGGCCCACGTGCTCGAAATCCGCCGGCCCCGGGTCGATGACGATGTAGCCGGTGCGGCGGTCGCCCACCACGTAGCTGTTGGTGCCCGGGCCGGTCATGACGGACGCATTCGGGGCGGTGAGCCGTTGCACGTTCCTGAGCAGCGGCACCGGCTCGGCGTATTGCCAGTCGAGCGCGTGCAGCAGCTGGCCGTCCGGACACACCAGCGCCAGCTCGCCGAAAGGCGCCTCGTGCTCCATGAAGCGCACTTCCTCGCCGCCTTGCCGGCCGCCGCGCGGGCAGCTCGTCCACAAGGGCTTTTCCTGGGCGCAGACCTTGAGCACGGACTCCACGTCGGAAAACACGGTGAGCCGCTTGAGCGTGCGCACCGTCGGGAAGATCATGAAGAAACGGCCCTTGGCGTGCCGCGCCAGGGCATCGGCCGGCCGCACCCAGATCGGCTCGAACTGCTCGCCGTCGTCCGCCACGGGGACCTGGTCGGCCGGCATGCGTGCCACCAGGAAGGGAACGTCGAAGCGCCGGGGCAGGTCGCGGTCGGTGATCCAGTGCGCCAGCGTGTAGACCTGGTCGGTCGACAGCCGCAAGCCGCGGGCGGCGCACTGCTCGAAGAAGGAGAAGGCGTTTTCGCCGGTGCGATCCATGGCGGCCACTTCGGCCGCGGTGACCGGGCTGCCGCCTTCGGCCCCGTGGGCCAGCAGCACGCCGAGTTCCTCGAAGGTCTCGCGCACCGCCGCGATGGCCTGGATCAGCTGCACCCTGCTCTGGGTGCGGCGGCGGGTCGCGATGGCGCGGCCTTGCAGGTCGGCATCGTCGATGGCCCCGCCGGGGAAGACGTATGCGCCCGGGGCGAAGCTCGCCTGTTCCGAGCGGCGCGTCATCAGCACCTCGAGGCCGTCCGGCCCGTCGCGCAGCAGCAGCACGGTTGCGGCCGGGCGCGTCGGTGCCGGCTCGCGATGAGGATGCAGCTGTTGGGAGGGGCGAACCATGAGTGGATTATCGGGCGGGCTTTTATACCCGTGAAAGCCGCCCGATTGGGGGCCGGCCGCGTCGGCGTCGCAATTCACCAACGCCTTGGCTTCGCACCCGGCATGCGAAGGCCGGAGCAGCCGGCGCGCCGCCGCGCGTCAGCGCGGGCTGTCGACCAGCACCATCCAGCTGACGCCGAACTTGTCGGCCACCATGCCGAAGCGCTCGGAAAAGAAGGTCTGGGTCATCGGCATCTGCACCTGTCCGCCTTCGGACAGCGCTGCGAAGAGTTGCTCGGCCCGGGACACGTCCGGCGCCGAAAGGGCGAACGACACGCCCTGGAACTGCGGCTTGCCGGTGCACATGCCGTCGGAGGCGAGCAGCCGGGTCGTGCCGACGCTGAACTCGCAGTGCATCACTTTCTCCGGATCGATGTCGCCCGGGGCGCAGCCTTCGGGGCTCGGCTTGCCGGCGTCCGGGTTGTCCTTGAAGCGCATGAGCATCTTCACCTCGGCGCCGAGCGTCTTCTTGTAGAAGGCGAGCGCTTCATCCGTGCGGCCATCGAACATGAGGTAGGGCTGAACTTGCATGTGGATCACTCCTTCGGGGGTTGGTTACGGTATTTGTGTACACCGTCCACAAACGATAGCCGATAAAATGGACGCTGTCCACATCCAGATGAAGAATGAAGGCCAGATGAAGAATCCCGCCACCCGCATGCCGCCACCCGCGCGCGAGACCTACCGCCACGGCGACCTGCGGCGCGCGCTGCTCGACGCCGGCATTGCGCTGGCCAGCGAAGGCGGGCCCGAGGCCGTCGTGCTGCGCGAGGCCACCCGGCGCGCCGGCGTCGCGCCCAATGCCGCCTACCGTCATTTCGAGAGCCGGCAGGCGCTGCTCGAGGCGGTGCGCAAGGCCGGACTGGCGGCGGTGGCGCGCGCCATGGAGGCGCAATTGACGGCGCTGCGCCCGGGGCGGGACGCGGCGGCGCATGCGCGCAACTGCCTGCGCGCGGTGGGGCGTGGCTACATGCGCTTCGCTCGCGAGCACACCGGGCTGTTCCGGGCCGCGTTCGCGCCGCCGGAGCCGGTGGAGGAAGTCGACGCCGACCCGGCCAAGGCGGGCGACAGCGGGCTCAATCCGTTCCAGTTGCTCGGAGCGGCGCTCGACCAGATGCTGCAGGCGGGCCTGCTGCCGCCGGAGCGCCGGCCCGGCGCCGAGTTCCTGGCCTGGTCGGCAGTGCACGGGCTGGCGCTGCTGCAGGTCGAGGGGCCCTTGCGCGACATGCCGGCGGCGCGCGCCGACGCGTTGGGCGAGCGGCTGCTGGACATGGTCGAGAAGGGCTTGTGACGTCGGCCCGCGGGCGGGCGGCAGGGCGCGCGGATAATCGCGCTCCATGCGAGTGCACTTCACCAAGATGCAGGGCGCCGGCAACGATTTCGTCGTGCTGGACGAAACTGCCGGCAACCTCGGCCTGTCGCCGCAACAGTACCGGTTCCTGGCCGATCGGCACTTCGGCGTGGGTGCCGACCAGATCCTGAGCGTGCGCCCATCGCCGGCCCCCGGCATCGACTTCCAGTACGTGATCCACAACGCCGACGGCGGCGAAGTGGAGCAATGCGGCAATGGCGCGCGCTGCTTCATGCGCTTCGTGCACGAGCGCGGCCTGACCACGCGCGACACGGTGCGGGTGCAGACGCTGTCCGGCGTGATTGAGCCGCGCCTGAATACCGACGGCCGGGTGACCGTCGACATGGGCCCGCCGGTCTTCGAGACGGCCCGCGTGCCGTTCGACGCCGAAGGCCTGCGTCCGGTGGCGCGCGGCCAGTGGGAGCAGTGGCACCTGGTGCTGGGCTCGCGCGCCGACGGCGACGTGGTGTCGGTGGCCGTGCTTTCCATGGGCAATCCGCATGCGGTGCAAGTCGTCGAGAACGTCGACACCGCGCCGGTCGAGCGCCAGGGCCCGCTGATCGAGCACCACCCGCGCTTCCCGCAGCGAGTGAATGCCGGCTTCATGCAGGTGGTCGACCGCGGTCGCATCCGCCTGCGCGTGTATGAACGCGGGGCCGGCGAGACGCTGGCCTGCGGTACCGGCGCCTGCGCCGCGGTCGTCGCCGGCATCCGCCTGGGCCTGCTGGATGCGCGCGTCGACGTCGAAACCCGCGGCGGGCTGCTGACCATCGAATGGGGCGGGCCCGGACAACCGGTCCTGATGACCGGCCCCGCCGTCACCGTCTTCGCAGGCGAGATCGAACTGCCATGAGCCCTACTTCCACTTCCCACCCGATGAATCCGATCACCGAAGACGACATTGCCAACTACCTGGCCAACACGCCCGACTTCTTCGAGCGCCACGCCCAGCTGCTGGCCCAGGTGCAGCTGACGAGCCCGCACGGCAACCGCGCCGTCAGCCTGCAGGAGCGCCAGGCGGAGATGCTGCGCGAGAAGATCAAGGCGCTCGAGCACCGGCTGATGGACATGGTGCGCCACGGCACCGAGAACGTCGTCACCGCCGACCGCCTGCAACGCTGGACGCGCGGACTGCTGACCACGCGCGACGCCCGCGGGCTGCCCTGGCAGATCGCGGCCGACCTGCAGACGCTGTTCATGATTCCGCAGGCCGCCATCAAGGTCTGGGACGTGCACGCCGACTACGCCGGCGAGGGCTACACGCAAGGCGTGATCGAGGACGTGCGCGCGCTCGCCACCTCGCTGACCACGCCCTACTGCGGCGCCAATGCCGGCTTCGACGCGGTCAACTGGCTGGGCGACGCGCGCGCCGCGGTCTCGGTGGCGATGATCCCGCTGCGTCCCGAACCGGACGCGCCGGCCTTCGGTTTGCTGATCCTGGCTTCGCCCGATTCGCAGCGCTTCCATCCCGACATGGGCACCGACTTCCTCGAGCGCATCGCCGACCTGGCCTCGGCGGCGCTGTCGCGCCTGCGCCCCTGAGGCAGCGTCCGTGAAGCTGCGCGGCAAGGCCCGTCGACGGATGGCGATCGCCGCCGTCGGCGCCTGCGCGCTGCCGGTGGTCGGGCTCATGCTTCTGCTCGCGCGCGAGCAGGCCCTGGCGCTGGCACAGGCGCCGGCGCGCCCGGCCCAGTTCGCCCTGGTGCTTGGCAACCGCGCCTACATCGACGGGCAGCCCAATCCCTGCCTGACCAGCCGGGTCGATCGCGCGCTGGTGCTGGCGCACGCCGGGCTGGCCGGCGGCCTGCTGATGTCGGGCGGCATGGACGACGAGGACGGCCGCATCGAGGCCGAGGTGATGGCCGCGCATGCGCGCGCCGCGGGGTTCGGCGGCACGGTACTGCTCGAGCGCAACTCGCGCTCGACCCGCGAGAACCTGCTGCTGTCGCTGCCCGTGTTGCGCACCAACGGCGCGCGCAGCGTCATCATCGTCACGGACGCGCGGCACCTGTGGCGGGTTCGCCTGCTGGCGCGTGCCAGCGGCTTCGACAGCGCGCTCGACGTGCAGTACGCCGCCTCGCGCACGGACTGCAGCAATTCGGCCCTGCGCCAATGGCGCGCCGCATTGCGCGAGCCGCTGGCGATCATCAACAATGCCTTCCATGGCTACCTCTAGCGCCGCCCGGGCGGCCGGTGCACCGGCGCCCGCGCCACCGGACGCCTCCTGGATCGAGCGCTACCTCGAATACGTGCGCGTCGAGCGGCGGCTCGCGCCGCGCACGCTCGAGTTGTACGCGACGCACCTGGCCACGTTGTCCGAGCGAGCCGGCGCGTCGAACCTGGCCCTGGCCAGGGTCGACGTCGCGCACATCCGCCGCTGGATGGCGCAGATGCACGGCGCCGGGCGCGAGCCACGCGGTATCGCGCTGGTGCTGTCGTGCTGGCGCAGCTTCTATCGATGGCTGGGCCAACAGGGGGCGGTGCCGGCCAATCCGGTCCAGGACGTGCATGCGCCCAAGGCGGGCCGGCCACTGCCGAAAGCGCTGTCGGTGGACGACGCCGTGCAGCTGGCCGACCTGCGGCGCGACGAAGCCGACCCGTGGACCGAGGCGCGCGACCGTGCCGTGGTCGAACTGCTCTATGGCTGCGGACTGCGCGTGGGCGAGCTGGTCGGCCTCGACCTGCACGCCGGCAAGGACGCCCGCGGCTGGCTCGACCTGGACGGCGCCGAGGCCCACGTGCTGGGCAAGGGCGACAAGCGCCGATCGGTGCCGATCGGCCGCAAGGCCATGGAGGCGCTGCGGGCCTGGTGCGCGCTGCGCGAGATCTGCCCCGCATGGCCGGCGGCGCTCGCGCGCGACCCGGCCGGCGCTGCCGCGCTCTTCATCGGCCAGCGCGGCATCCGCCTGACGCCGCAGGCCGTCTGGGGCCTGCTGCGTCGGCGCAGTCTTCAAGCCGGACTGTCGGCGCCAGTGCATCCGCACATGCTGCGGCACTCTTTTGCCAGCCACGTGCTCCAGTCGAGCGGCGACCTGCGCGCCGTGCAGGAACTGCTGGGCCACGCCAACATCGGCACGACGCAGATCTATACGCGACTGGATTTCCAGCACCTGGCGCGGGCCTACGATGCGGCCCATCCGCGTGCGCAGCTGCGCGGCGACGACGGCGCCCGGCCGACGCCTGCGCCATCCGATTCCCCCGCATCCCATCCGGCGGCGCCCGTTCGCGCCGCCAAGGCCAAACCATGAAGACATTGCGCCTGCGTCCGGGCAAGGAGCGTTCGCTGCAGCGGCGCCATCCGTGGATATTCGAATCCGCCATCGCCAAGGGCGGCGCCGATCCTGGCGAGCTGGTGCGGGTGCAGGCCGACGACGGCCGGTTCCTGGCCTGGGCGGCGTTCAGCCCCGCCTCCAAGATCCGCGCCCGGGTCTGGAGCTTCGACGAGAACGAGCGCATCGACGCCCAGTTCTTCCGCCGCCGGGTCGCGCGAGCGGTGCAGGCGCGCGCGTTGTTCGACATCCGCAGCGACGGCCTGCGGCTGGTGCACGGCGAGGCCGATGGCCTGCCGGGGCTGATCGTCGACCGCTACGGCGACCTGCTCGTCGGCCAGTTCCTCTCGTCTGGTGCCGAACACTGGAAGAGCGCGCTGGTCGAGGCGCTGCTGGCGGAAACCGGCCTGTCGCATTTCTACGAGCGCTCCGATGCCAGCGGGCGCGAGCGCGAGGGCCTCGCGCCGGTCACCGGCTGGCTGGCAGGCGGCAAGGGGCAGCCGACCGAGCGCACCATCACCGAGCACGACTGGCGCCTGACGCTGGACGTGGCCACCGGGCACAAGACCGGCTTCTATCTCGACCAGCGCGACAGCCGCCAGCGCTTTGCCGAACTGGCGCGCCACCGGCGCTTCCGGCGCGTGCTCAACTGTTACTGCTACACCGGCGGGTTCACGGTGGCGGCGCTGGCTGGGCTGCAGGCGGCCGGCGCTCTGGCGGGGGCGGAACTGACGTCGGTGGATTCCTCGCTGCCGGCGCTCGAGCGCGCCCGCGCCCACGTGGCGCTGAACGGCTTCGAGGCGGCCGACTGCCGCTACCTGGACGCCGACGTCAATGCCACGCTGCGCCGCTTCATCGACGAGGGCCGGGTGTTCGACGCCATCGTGCTGGATCCCCCCAAGTTCGCGCCGACCGTGGCGCACGCCGAACGCGCCGCGCGCGCCTACAAGGACATCAACCGCCTGGCGTTCAAGCTGCTGGCCCCGGGCGGGGCGTTGCTGACCTTTTCCTGCTCGGGTGGCATCGGCGCCGAGCTGTTCCACAAGATCGTGGCCTCGGCCGGCATCGACGCCGGGGTGGACGGCTACATCAGCGAGCGCCTGGGCGGCGCGCCGGACCATCCCATGACAATCGAGTTCCCCGAGGGCGAATACCTCAAGGGACTGGTCGTCATCCGCAAGTAAGGGCAGGCCGGCAGGCGCGCCATGGGCCCGGACGGGCAGGGCCTTGACGTGCTGGCTAAACTTTGGGGTTTCCCCCTGGTTCGGAGCATTCCATGGCCCTCATCCCCGCCACCATCCTCACCGGCTTCCTCGGCTCGGGCAAGACGACCCTGCTCAAGCGGGTGCTCGGCGAGACGCACGGCCAGAAAATCGCCGTCATCGAGAACGAATTCGGCGAAGAGAACATCGACAGCGACATCCTGGTGACCGAATCCAAGGAGCAGATCGTGCAGATGAGCAACGGCTGCATCTGCTGCACCATCCGCGAGGACCTGCGCGAGACGCTGCAACTGCTGGCCGCCAAGAAGCGCAAGGGGCTGCTCGATTTCGACCGCGTGGTGATCGAGACCACCGGGCTGGCCGACCCCGGCCCCGTGGCGCAGACCTTCTTCATGGACGACGAGATCGCCGAGACCTACCTGCTCGACTCGATCCTGACGCTGGTGGACGCCAAGCATGCTGCGCAGCAGCTCAATGACCGCCAGGAGGCGCGCCGCCAGGTGGGCTTTGCCGACCAGATCTTCATCAGCAAGACCGACCTGGTCGCGGAGGGCGAGACCGAGGCACTGATGCACCGGCTCAAGCACATGAACCCGCGCGCGCCGCAGCACAAGGTGCACTTCGGCGAGGTGCCCATCGCCGACGTGTTCGACCTGCGCGGCTTCAACCTCAACGCCAAGCTGGACATCGACCCGGACTTCCTCAAGGAAGACGATCACGAGCACCACCACCACGATCACGACCATGAGCACGGCGAGCACTGCGACCACCCGTCGCATGCGCACGAAGGCCATGGCCACCACCACCACGTGGACGACGATGTCAAGAGCTTCGTCTACAAGGCCGACCGGCCGTTCGACCCGGCGCGCCTCGAGGATTTCCTGGGCGCGATCGTCAATATCTACGGCCCGCGGATGCTGCGCTACAAGGGCGTGCTGCACATGCAGGGCACCGAGCGCAAGGTGATCTTCCAGGGTGTGCACCAGCTCATGGGCAGCGACCTCGGTCCCCAGTGGGCCGAGGGCGAGCCGCGCCAGAGCCGCATGGTGTTCATCGGCATCGACCTGCCGCGCGACATCCTGGAGCAGGGCCTGGAGCAGTGCCTGGTCTGACGCCTGGTTCTGGAATCCGGGACGACGGCTGACCACCTGCCCGGCCGCCGCGGCGGGGCCGGTTTCAGTTGTCTATACAATCGCGCCCCTGTTCGGGGGCCATGCACCGCCATATATGGCGCGATGTGTGACTTCCGGCATAGAAGAAGACGCGTGTGCTTGTTGCATTCGGGGGTATAACCCCACGCTTGCCACTGGCGGTTTTTCCGCTTCGCGACGGTACGGTCGGCCCTTTCGGGACTGCCGCACGGCGCCGGGCGGAGGCTGGTGGAAAGCGCGTCATATGCCCATGGCATGAAGGAGCTGTCACCTTGAGCAAAGTAGCCGCCAAGGCCAAGCCTGCCGCCAAACCGGAAGTCGCCAAGACGTCGTCCGGCCGCCGGGCCGCGTCTGCCGCGCCCGCCTCCATGCCCCCACCGGCGGCCCCCGCCGCCAAGCCGAGCCCCTCACAGAACATGTCCTCAGTCCTCGCCTCCGCCCCCGTGACCAAGAAAGATCCCAAGCTCGCCAACGCCTGGAAGACCAAGACCGCCGAGGAACTCACCGACGAAGAAGTCATCGCGATGCCCGAGTCGGAATACATGAACGACAAGCAGATGGCGTTCTTCCGCCTGAAGCTGGTCGGCCTCAAGCGCGGCATCCTCGACAACGCCGGCGAAACCACCGAACACCTGCGCGAAGACACCGTGGTCGTGCCCGATCCGGCCGACCGGGCCACCATCGAGGAAGAGCATGCGCTGGAACTGCGCACGCGCGACCGCGAACGCAAGCTGCTCAAGAAGATCGAGCAGTCGATTGCCCGGATTGACGCCGGCGACTACGGCTATTGCGACGAGACCGGCGAGCCGATCGGCGTCGGCCGCCTGCTGGCCCGCCCGACCGCGACGCTCTCGCTGGAGGCGCAGCAGCGCCGCGAGCTCAAGCAGAAGATGTTCGGCGACTGAGGTCGTCGCTCCCCGGCTCACTCAGGCACTTCACTTCACTTCGGTTCGGCGCATCCGCATGGGCAAGGAAGACTCCGGGCGATTGTTGGCCAAGGTCGCCAAGTTCGTGCGCAATCCGCTCAAGGACTGGTCCGAGCTGGACGCCAACGATGCCGCTGCCGCAGAGGGCGGCTACAGCCGCGAGATGCTCAAGGAGATGATCGAGCGGCGCCAGCGCAACGACTTCGTGCGCCGGCGCGAGTTCGACATGCTGCGCAAGCTGCGCCAGCGCGAGGCGGCGGGCGCCAGCGCCGAAGGCGTGGCGGCGGTGTCCTCCTCGTTCGACGGAGGCGCTACCGGCAAGACGGAAGGCCGGGCGCTGACGCTCAAGAAGATCGACGAGATCGAAGAGCAGATGTCGCAGCAATGGTGGAAGGGCCGCCCGCCCGACGGCGCGGCACCTGCCACCGGCGCTGAACCGGCCGCATCGGACGAGCCGGCTGCCGTCGCCGGGCCGGCCGGGCAGGGCCCGGACCAACGTGCACGTGCCTATGCGGACACCGTGCCCGGCGTGGCGCCGCCGGGAGACGGCCAGGCGCGGACGCAGCCGTCCGAAGCCGGCATGTCCGCCCGGCCTGCCGAAGCCGCCGAGCCCGTCGGTGCGCCGCCCGTCGGCCTCGAGGACGCCGCCATCCGCTTCGCGCAGGGCGACGACGCCGGCGCCGAGGCCGTGCTCCTGCAGATGACGAGCGCCGACAGCCCCGAGGCCGACGACCCGGAAGTCTGGCGCACGCTGTTCGATTTCTACCGGGCCACCGGGGACGCCGAAAAATTCAGCGCTACCAGCACCCGCTATGCGCAGCGGCTGCGGCGACCCGGCCCGGAATGGGTGTCGCTGCGCCAGCTGGCGCACGACGCGCAGGCGCGGCGCGCCGAGACCGCGCCTGTGCAGCCGATGCCGCCCGCGGCCGGCCGCGTGGCCGACTGGACCAGTCCGGCGCGCCTGACGCGCGAGAGCCTGGCCGAGCTCACCCGCTCGCTGGCGCTGGCCGGCCCGGTCTGGACGATGGACTGGCGCGCCCTGACCGGCATCGAGCCGGACGCCGCGCCGCCGCTGCGTGCGCTGTTCAATCATTGGGCGGAATCGCCGGTGCAGCTGCGGTTCCAGGGCACTGCGCGACTGCTGGAGGTCCTGGCGCAGGCGACGCCCATCGCCAACCGCAACATCGACGTCGTGTGGTGGCAGCTGCGCCTGGCGGTGCTGCGGTGCGTGCACGAGAGCGACCAGTACGAGCTCACCGCGCTCAACTACTGCATCACCTACGAGGTCTCGCCGCCGCCCTGGGCGGATCCGCGCGGCACCTTCGCCGCGGCAGCCGCGCCCGAGGGCGCGCCCCTGTCGGCATCGGTGTCGCCCGGAGGCCCCGCGCTGGTCGGTACCCTGGCCGGCGACTGCCAGGCCGAGCTGCGGCGACTCGAATCCGACCTGGCCGGCGCGCATGCTCCGGCGGTGGCCTGCGGTGCGCTGGTGCGGCTGGACCTGGAGGCGGCGCGCACGCTGATCGACTGGGTTGCCCGGCAGGAGGCGCTTGGCCGGCGCGTCGAGTTCGTCGACGCGCATCGGCTGGTGGCGATCTTCTTCCAGGTCGTCGGTATCACCGACCACGCTGGCGTGTCTGCGCGCGGCAAATAGGTATCAGGGCGAAAGCGCCCTTGAATTCCGGCCAGGCTAGCCCCAAATTGCTCCGATGGAGCAATTTCACGGAACCACAATTGTCAGCGTGCGCCGCAAGACGGCCGCCGGAGACCAGGTCGCCATCGGCGGCGACGGTCAGGTCACGCTGGGCAACGTCGTCATCAAGGGCTCGGCCCGCAAGGTGCGCCGTCTGTACGGCGGCAAGGTGCTGGCGGGCTTTGCCGGCGCCACCGCCGACGCATTCACGCTGTTCGAGCGATTCGAGGCCAAGCTCGAGAAGCACCAGGGACAACTGGCGCGTGCCGCCATCGAACTCACCAAGGACTGGCGCACCGACCGCGTCCTGCGCCGGCTCGAGGCGATGCTTGCGGTGGCCGACGCCCACACCTCGCTGATCATCACCGGCAACGGCGACGTTCTCGAGCCCGAGCAGGGCATCGTCGCGATCGGTTCTGGCGGCGTGTACGCGCAGTCGGCCGCCAAGGCGCTGCTGGAGAACACCGAGCTCACCGCCGAAGAGATCGTGCGCAAGTCGCTGGCCATTGCCGGCGAGCTGTGCATCTATACCAACATGACCCACACCATCGAAACGCTCTGACCCATGACGATGACCCCGCAGGAGATCGTCTCCGAACTCGACAACCACATCGTCGGCCAGGTCGACGCCAAGCGCGCGGTGGCGATCGCGCTGCGCAACCGCTGGCGGCGCCAGCAGGTCGATGAAAAGCTGCGCGCCGAGATCACGCCGAAGAACATCCTGATGATCGGCCCCACCGGCGTGGGCAAGACCGAGATCGCCCGCCGCTTGGCGCGCCTGGCCGATGCGCCTTTCATGAAAGTGGAGGCAACCAAGTTCACCGAGGTGGGCTACGTCGGCAAGGACGTCGACGCGATCATCCGCGACCTGGCCGAAGTGGCCGTCAAGCAGACGCGCGAGGCCGAGGCGGCCAAGGTGCGCATGCGTGCCGAGGACGCGGCGGAAGAGCGCATTCTCGACGTCCTGCTGCCGCCGGCGCGCCTGCCCGACAGCACGGGCGCGGCCGAAGGCGACAGCGGCGGCGGCAATGCCACCCGCCAGGCCTTTCGCAAGAAGTTGCGCGAGCACCAGCTCGACGACAAGGAAATCGAGATCGACCTGGCCGAGGCGCGGCAACCCCTCGAAATCATGGGGCCGGCCGGCATGGAGGAGATGGCCGAGCAGTTGCGCGGCATGTTCGGCCAGATCGGGCAGGCCAAGCGCAAGACCCGAAGGATCAAGATCGGCGAAGCCATGGGGCTGCTGATCGACGAGGAAGCGACCAAGCTGCTCAACGAGGACGAGATCCGCAGCCAGGCCATCGCCAATGCCGAGCAGAACGGCATCGTCTTCATCGACGAGATCGACAAGGTGGCGGTGCGCAGCGAAGGCCAGGGGACCGACGTGTCGCGCCAGGGTGTGCAGCGCGACCTGCTGCCGCTGGTGGAGGGAACGGCCGTCAGCACCAAGTACGGTGTCGTGCGGACAGACCACATCCTTTTCGTGGCGAGCGGTGCCTTCCACCTGGCCAAGCCGAGCGATCTGATTCCCGAACTGCAGGGGCGCTTCCCGATCCGGGTGGAGCTGCAATCGCTGTCGGTGGCCGACTTCGAGTCCATCCTGACCGCCACGCGCGCATCGCTGGTCAAGCAATACCAGGCGCTGCTGGCGACCGAGGGCGTGACGCTGGAGTTCACGCCCGACGGCATCACGCGCCTGGCCACCATTGCCTACGAGGTGAACGAGCGCACCGAGAACATTGGCGCGCGCCGGCTGTCGACCGTGATGGAGCGCCTGCTGGACGACGTGAGCTTCGAGGCCACGCGCTTCGCGGGCCAGACGCTGCGCATCGACGCCGCCTACGTCGACGATCGTCTCAAGGTCCTCAGCCACGACGAGGACCTGTCGCGCTACATCCTCTAGCAGCCGGACTTGCCGGGCCTTTCTGCCACGCGGCGCCTTCGGGCGCCGCGCGTCTTTTTCGCGTGCGGTTTTGCGCGGACCGCTACCTTGTCTGTGCGGGGGGCTGTGCGCCTTTTGTGACCAAGGTACCGAGGCGTTTTTTCACAAAGAACATTCACTGCCCTCTGTAAGTGCTTAGCGACAAAGGGGATTTCTGTACTCCCCGTCTGCAGTTGTCACGCTAAGTCGTTGATTCCATTACAAAAAATACCGTTCGCCGGCCATTGCGCGGTAGGTGTTTCCTGCTACAGTGGAAAAAAGTGCATTTAAGTGGGAAAAAGTGTCGGCGTATGCCTCGTGATGGTGTATTCCGGCTTCAACAAGGTTCTTCAGGTCGTGTTTCAGGGCGCTTCATCGCTGAGTCTGGATGCCAAGGGGCGGCTGTCCGTGCCGACCCGGCATCGTGACGTGCTGAGCGCGACCGCGGGCGGCCAACTCACCGTCACGCGCCATCCGCACGGCTGCCTGATGATTTTCCCGCGTCCGGCATGGGAGCAGTTCCGTGAGCGCATCGCGGCCATGCCGCTCAAGGACCAGTGGCTCAAGCGCCTGTTCCTGGGCAATGCCATGGACGTGGAGTTGGATTCGACGGGGCGTATCCTGATTTCGCCCGAGTTGCGCGCCGCCACCAATATCTCGCGCGAGACGCTGCTGCTCGGCATGGGCAGCCACTTCGAGCTGTGGGACAAGGCCACGCACGACGCCAAGGAAGCCGAGGCCATCGCGGCCGGGCTGGCGTCCGAGGCCTTGCAGGACCTTGCTTTCTGACCGAAGAAGAGCCGGCGTTGGACACTGCATGGACCCACACCACCGTCCTCCTGGAAGAAGCGGTTGCCGCCCTCCAGGTGGCGGGCTCGCGCGACACTTTCGTGGATGCGACCTTCGGCCGCGGCGGCCATTCCCGGGCGATCCTGGCGCAACTGGCGCCGCAGGGCCGGTTGATCGCGTTCGACAAGGATCCGGAGGCGGTGGCCGAGGCCGGCCGGATAGAGGACGCTCGCTTCGGCATCCGGCACCAGGGCTTCGCGGACCTGGGGGAATTGCCGCCCGCCAGTGTGGGTGGCCTTCTGATGGACCTCGGCATCAGCTCTCCCCAGATCGACAACCCCGCACGGGGTTTTTCTTTTCGTTTCGACGGCCCGCTCGACATGCGCATGGATCCCACGCGCGGCCAGAGCGCTGCCGACTGGCTGGCGACAGCCGACACCAAGCAGATTGCGGAGGTCATCCGTGACTATGGCGAAGAACGGTTTGCTGTTCAGATTGCAAAGGCGATTGTTGCTCGCCGACAAGAGCGGGGCCCGCTTTCAACCACCGCCGAGCTGGCCGAACTCGTGGCTGGCTCGGTCAAAACCCGCGAGCCGGGCCAGAACCCTGCAACGCGCACATTTCAGGCTCTTCGGATTTTCGTCAACGCCGAGCTTGAAGAGCTGCAACAGGCGCTAGAGGCCAGCCTTGCCGTGCTCAAACCCGGGGGGCGACTGGCGGTGATCAGCTTCCATTCGCTGGAGGACCGCATCGTCAAGCAGTTCATCGCCGCGCATTCGCGCGCGGTGGTGGATCGCCGCGCCCCCTTCGCCGAACCGCCGCCCACGCTGCTGCATTCGATCGGCCGCATCCGGCCCGGCGAGGCAGAGGTGCGGGCCAATCCGCGGGCGCGCAGCGCCATCCTGCGCGTGGCCGAGCGAACGGAGGCGCCGGCATGATGACGCGGCTCAATCTCCTGCTGCTGATGGCCGTCGTCGGCTCGGCGCTGTATCTGGTGCACATCCAGTACACCGCGCGCCAGCTCTACAGCGAGATGCATCGGCTCGAGCTCGAGTCGCGCCGGCTCGAGCTGGAAACGGGGCGCCTGCAGGTCGAGAAACGTGCCCAGGCCACGCCCCTGCGGGTAGAGAAGCTGGCACGCGAGCAACTGAAGATGCGGACCGCCACGCCGGCCATCACGCTGTACGTGCGGCCGGACGGCAGCGTCATCCCCGCCATCGAGCCGCCGCCCGCGCCCGCCAAGACGAAGCCGGGCGCGACGCCCGCAAGGAGCGCACGGTGAGCCGCAGCGTCCGCTACACGCACAGCCCCCTGCTGGCCAGCAAGACGCCGGTCTGGCGCAGCAAGTTCATCGTGGCCGGCATCGCGCTGGGCTTCGTCGTCCTGGCTGGCCGCGCCGCCTACGTGCAGGTGATCGGCAACGACTTCTTCCTGCGCCAGGGCGAGGTGCGCTTCGCCCGCACGCTCGACCTGCCGGCCAACCGCGGCCGCATCCTCGACCGCAACGGCCTGCTGCTGGCCTCCAGCGTCGTGGCGCCCAGCATCTGGGCCATTCCGGAAGACATCGAGCGGGACGATCCGAAAGTGCAGGCCAAGCTCAAGCAGGTGGCCAAGCTGCTCGACATGCCCCAGCAGGCGTTCGACAAGAAACTCCAGGACGAGGACAAGAGCTTCGTGTGGATCAAGCGCCAGGTGGACGAGCCGGTGGCCAAGCAGATCGCCGCGCTGGGCATCAAGGGCATCTACGAGCGGCGCGAGTACCGGCGCGAGTACCCGGAAGGCGAATCGGCGGCGCACATCGTCGGCTTCACCAACATCGAGAACCATGGCCAGGAAGGCATCGAGCTGTCCTTCGACAGCCAGCTCGCCGGCAAGCCGGGCTCGCGCCGCGTCATCAAGGACCGCCTCGGGCGCGTCGTCGAGGGCGTGGGCGAGACGACACCGCCGGAGGACGGGCGCGACATCCAGTTGTCGATCGACAGCAAGGTGCAGTTCTTTGCCTACCAGAAGCTGCGCGACGCGGTCACCGCCAACAAGGCCAAGGCCGGCAGCGTGGTGGTGCTCGACTCGCTCACCGGCGAGATCCTGGCGCTGGCCAACTATCCCAGCTACCAGCCCGACAACCGGCAGCGGCTGAGCGGCGAGCAGCTGCGCAACCGCGCACTCACAGACGTGTTCGAGCCCGGCTCGACCATGAAACCGATCACCATCGGCATGGCGCTGCAGGCCGGGCGCATCACCCCGCAGACGGTGATCGACACCAGTCCGGGTCGCTACCAGATGGGCGGCTTCACCATCAGCGACACGCACAACTACGGCGCGCTGACCGTCGAGGGCGTCATCCAGAAGTCCAGCAACATCGGCGCGCTGAAGATTGCGCAGAAGATGACGCCGCAGGAGATGTGGGACACCTACACGGCGCTGGGCTACGGCAGCAAGCCGCAGGTCCAGTTTCCGGGTGCGGTTACCGGTCGCCTTCGGCCGTGGAAGAGCTGGAAGCCGGTGGAGCAGGCGACGATGGCCTACGGCTACGGCCTGTCGGCCTCGCTGTTCCAGATGGCGCACTCGTACACCTCCTTCGCGCACGACGGCGAGATCATCCCGGTCACCATCCTCAAGCATCCCGAGCGCGCCAGCGGCGTGCGCATCTTCTCGCCCACGGTGGCGGCGCAGGTCCGCAAGATGTTGCAGATGGCCGCCGGCCCGGGCGGCACCGGCCCGCTGGCGCAGACGATCGGCTATTCGGTGGGCGGCAAGTCCGGCACTGCACACAAGCAGGTCGGCAAGGGCTACGCGTCGAACAAGTACCGCGCGTGGTTCACCGGCATGGCGCCGATCACCAATCCGCGCATCATCGTCGCGGTGATGGTGGACGAGCCCAGTGCCGGCAAATACTTCGGCGGCCTGGTGGCCGCCCCGGTGTTCAGCGAAGTCGTGCAGCAGACGCTGCGCATGATGAACGTGGCGCCCGACCTGGCGGTCAAGCCGCTGGTGGTGACCGACGGCGTGGACGAGAGCTTCTGACGATGAACGCCGTCCTCCACACCCCCCAGGAAGCCGCGCGCTGGCTGCGCACCCGCGTGACCGGCCAGCTGCACGCGGACAGCCGGTCGGTGCGGCCTGGCGATGGCTTTGTCGCCTGGCCGGGCGCCGCCACCGACGGGCGCCGCCACGTGCCGGCGGCGCTGGCGCAGGGCGCGGCGGCCTGCCTTGTCGAGCGCGAAGGCATGGAATCGTTCGGCTTCGCGCAGGACGAGGTCGCCAGCTACGCGGGCCTCAAGGCGGCCACCGGCCCGATCGCCGCGGCCTTCCATGACGAACCGTCGCGGCGCCTGGACGTCTTGGCGGTCACCGGCACCAACGGCAAGACGTCGACCGCCTGGTGGCTGGCGCAGGCCCTTTCAGGCCAGGAAGAGCGCGGCCGGTGCGCGGTGGTCGGCACCCTTGGCATGGGCGTGCCGCCGCAACTGCGCTACACCGGCATGACCACGCCCGACCCGGTGATGCTGCAAGGCTACTTCCGCGAGATCGCCGACCAGGGCATGCGCGCCTGCGCCATCGAGGCCTCGTCCATCGGCATCGCCGAGCGCCGGCTCGACGGCACCCGCATCACCGTGGCGGTGTTCACCAATTTCACGCAGGATCACCTGGATTACCACGGCAGCATGCAGGCGTACTGGCAGGCCAAGGCGGAACTGTTCCGCTGGCCCGGCCTGCAGGCGGCAGTGGTGAACGTGGACGACGTCCAGGGCGCCACCCTGGCAGCCAGCCTGGCCGATCGTTCCTTGGGCGAGCGCCCGGCGCTGTGGACCTTCTCCGCAGCAGGCGCGCCGGCACGCCTCTCGGCGCGCGACGTCGGCTACGACGCGCAGGGCTTGCGCTTCACCGTGGCCGAGGACGGCGCGGGCGAGCAGGCCATCGTGACCGGGCTCATCGGCCAATACAACGTGGCCAACCTGCTGGGCGTGCTTGGCGCCTTGCGGGCGCTCGGCCTGGACCTGGCGCAGGCGGTGGCCGCCTGCGCCGCGCTGAGCCCCGTGCCCGGCCGCATGGAGCGTGTCGACGGCGGCGGCGCAACGGCACCGCTGGTGGTCGTCGACTATGCCCACACGCCGGACGCGCTGGACAAGGCGTTGGCGGGGCTGCGGCCGCTGGCCCGGCAACGCGGCGGACGGCTGTGGTGCCTGTTCGGCTGCGGTGGCGACCGCGACCCGATCAAGCGGCCGATGATGGGCGCAGTGGCCGAGAAGCAGGCCGACTGCGTCATGGTCACCAGCGACAACCCGCGCAGCGAACTGCCGGGCGCCATCATCAGCCAGATCCTGCTCGGCCTGGCCAGCCCGGAGCACGCGCAGGTCGAGCCGGACCGAGCGCGCGCCATCGCAGACACCATTGCCCAGGCCGAGGCCCAGGACGTCGTGCTGCTGGCGGGACGCGGCCACGAGGCCTGGCAGGAACTGGCCAACGGCCAGCGCATCGAGTTCTCGGATCGCCTCCATGCGGCCCGGGCCCTGGATCGAAGGAGCAGCACATGACGATGCTGACCTTGCAGCAGGCCCTGCAGTGGATCCCCGGCGCCCGGCTGGTGGGCGACCCCGCCACTGTCGTCGAACGGGTCCATACCGACACGCGCAGCCTGTTGCCCGGAGACCTGTTCGTGGCGCTCAAGGGCGAGCGCTTCGACGCCAATGCCTTCCTCGGCCAGGCGAAGGCGGCCGGCGCGGCTGCCGCCATCGCGCACGGCGGGCTGCAGCAGGCCGGGCTGGCCGGACTCGAGGTGCCCGACACCCTGGCGGCGCTGGGCCAACTCGCCGCCGCCTGGCGCGCGCAGTTCCAACTGCCGCTCATCGCCGTGACCGGCAGCAACGGCAAGACAACCGTCACGCAGATGCTGGCGGCCATCCTGGTCGCGAGCGACGGCAGCGACCGGTCGCTTGCGACCCGTGGCAACTTCAACAACGAAATCGGCCTGCCGCTGACGCTGCTGCGGCTGCGCGCCGGCGACCGGCGCGGCGTGGTCGAACTGGGCATGAACCACCCGGGCGAGATCGCCCGGCTGACGGCCATTGCCCGGCCCACCGTCGCGCTGGTCAACAACGCGCAGCGCGAGCACCAGGAATTCATGCAGAGCGTGGAGGCGGTGGCGCGCGAGAACGCACAGGTGTTCGACGGGCTGTCGTCTGACGGCACCGCGGTGTTCCCGCACGGCGACGTGTTCACGTCGCTGTGGTCCGGGCTCGCAGGCTGCGGTGGCAGGCGCCGCTGCCTGCGCTTCGGCGAGCAGGAAGGTGCGGACGTTCGCCTGGCCGCCGCCGAATGGCACGGCGAGGCCTGGACGGTGGCGCTGGACACGCCGGTGGGCCGGCTTTCCTGCCACCTTCAGATCGCCGGCCGGCACAACCTGCACAACGCCATGGCCGCAGTCGCCTGCGCCCTGGCCGCGGGTGTGTCGCTGGACCACATCGCCCAGGGTCTCGAGGCCTTCCGCCCGGTGAGCGGGCGATCGAACGCTCGCATGCTGGCGCGTGCCGCCGGCTCGCCGCTGACCGTGGTCGACGACAGCTACAACGCCAATCCGGATTCGGTCCGCGCCGCCATCGACGTGCTGGCCGCGCTGCCAGGCCCGCGCCTCCTGGTGCTGGGCGACATGGGCGAGGTCGGCGACCAGGGTCCGCAGTTCCATGCCGAGGTGGGCGCGTGGGCGGCCGCGCGCGGTGTCGAGTCGGTGTACGCCATGGGCGCGCAGACGGCGCACGCCGTTGCGGCGTACCTGGAGACTGCGAAAGCCGCGGACGGCCGGCATTTCGGCAGCGACGACATCGACGCGCTCAACGCCGCCGTGCTGGCACGCCTGCCGCAGGTGGCGAGCGTGCTCGTCAAGGGATCGCGCTTCATGAAGATGGAGCGGGTGGTGCAAGCCATCGATGCGGATATCAAGAACGACAACAACAAGGAGGCCGGCGATGCGTAGTGCGCTACCGGTGACCGACCCATGCTGCTGAGCCTGGCCCAATGGCTGCAGACCCTGCTTCCCGAAGCAGGCTTTCTGCGCGTCTTCCAGTACCTGACCTTCCGCGCCCTGATGGCCGCGGTCACGGCTCTGCTGGTGGGCCTGCTCGCCGGTCCCTGGGTCATCCGGCGCCTGACGGCGCTGAAGATCGGCCAGCCCGTGCGCGGCTACGCCATGGAAACGCATCTGGTCAAGAGTGGCACGCCCACCATGGGCGGCGTGCTGGTGCTGTTCTCGATCGCGCTGGCCACGCTGCTGTGGTTCGACCTGTCCAACCGTTTCGTCTGGATCGTCCTTTGGGTGACGCTCGGCTTCGGCGCCATCGGCTGGGTCGACGACTGGCGCAAGGTGGTCAAGAAGGACCCCGAAGGCATGCGCTCGCGCGAGAAGTACATGTGGCAGTCGCTCATCGGCCTGATGGCTGCCTTCTACCTTCTGTTCTCGATCTCGGAAGTGTCGAACTGGCGCGTGCTGGAACTGTTCTACGCCTGGGTGCGCTCGGGGTTCGACCTGGACTTTCCGCCCAAGACGCACCTGCTGGTTCCGTTCTTCAAGGAGATCACCTACCCGCTGGGCGGGGTCGGCTTCGTGGTGCTGACATACCTGGTGATCGTGGGGGCGAGCAATGCAGTCAACCTGACTGACGGCCTGGATGGCCTGGCCATCATGCCGGTCGTCATGGTGGGCTCGGCGCTCGGAGTGTTCGCCTACGTCACCGGCAGCGCCGTGTATTCGCGCTACCTGCTGTTCCCGCACATTCCCGGCTCGGGCGAACTGCTCGTGTTCTGCTCGGCCATGGCCGGCGCCGGCCTGGCCTTCCTCTGGTTCAACACGCATCCGGCCCAGGTGTTCATGGGCGACGTGGGCGCGCTGGCACTCGGCGGCGCCCTGGGAACGGTGGCAGTCATCGTGCGCCAGGAGGTCGTGTTCTTCATCATGGGCGGGATCTTCGTGGTCGAGGCGATCTCGGTCATGGCGCAGGTGACCTACTTCAAGTACACCAAGCGCCGCTACGGAGAAGGCCGGCGCGTGCTCAAGATGGCGCCGCTGCACCACCACTTCGAAAAGAGCGGCTGGCGCGAGACGCAGGTGGTCGTGCGCTTCTGGATCATCACCATGCTGCTGTGCCTGGTGGGTCTGTCCACCTTGAAGCTGAGATAGGGACGAGGCCAAGGTGAAGCATCTCAACCAACTCCACGTGCTGGTCCTGGGCCTCGGTGCCTCGGGCCTGGCGATGGCGCGCTGGTGCGCCCGCCACGGCGCGGTGGTGACGGTCGCCGACACGCGCGAGGCTCCGCCGCAACTGCCCGCCCTGCGCGAGCAATGCCCCGACGTGCGTTTCGTCGCCGGCGCATTCAGTGCGGCACTGGTCGAAGGCACCGCCATCCGCGCCGTCTATTGCTCGCCCGGCCTGTCGCCGGCCGAGCGGGCGCCGGTGGTCGACGCGGCGCGGGCGATGGGCCTGCCGGTGGGCGGCGAGCTGGACCTGTTCACGCAGGCGCTGGCCGACCTGGCACAGGCGCCGCAGGACGAAGCGGTTGATGCGGAGGGCGACGAGCCGTCGTCCGTCCCCGGGCAGGGCGACGAGGCCGAGGATGCGCCCGGCGAGGAACCCGAAGCGGCACCCGACGCCGACGTTGCGCTCGATGCGCAGGCCATCGTCAACGCACCTGATGACGACGCCGAGCCGACCCCGGTCGTGCCGCCGGCGCCTCCCGTGCGCAGAGGCTACGAGCCGGCGGTGCTCGCGATCACCGGCACCAATGGCAAGACCACGGTCACGGCGCTGACGGGGCTGCTGGTCGAGCGCGCCGGCAAGCGGGTCGCCGTCGCCGGCAACATCGGCCCGACACTCCTGGACACCCTGGCCGAGCGCATCGACGCGCAGGACCTGCCCGAGGTGTGGGTCCTGGAGCTTTCCAGCTTCCAGCTCGACACGGCGCAGGGCTTCGAGCCCACGGCTGCCGCCGTGCTCAACATCAGCCAGGACCACCTGGACTGGCATGGCGACATGGCGTCGTACGTGGCGGCCAAGGCGCGCATCTTCGGCCAGCGGGGTTTGCTGATTCTCAACCGTGACGACCCGCAGGTCATGCAGATGCTGCCGCCGCCGGTCCGGGTGAAGCTGCAGCGGCCCCAGGTGCGCGCGCACGTGCTGTTCGGTGGCGGCATGCCGACTCGGCCGGGCGACTACGGCATCGAGCGCGTCAACGGCATGGCATGGCTGGTGCGCGCGCACGAGGCCGACGAGACCATCAAGCGCAAGCGCGGAGCCGCCCAGGTCGAGGAAGACTTGTACCTGCAGCGGCTGATGCCGGCCGATGCGCTGCGCATCCGCGGCCAGCACAACGCGCTGAACGCGCTGGCCGCCCTGGCCCTGGCCTCGGCCGCCGGCTGCGCGCTCGCGCCCATGCTCTACGGCCTGCGCGAGTACCACGGCGAGCCGCACCGCGTGCAGCCGGTGGCCATCGTCGACGAGGTGGAGTACTTCGACGACAGCAAGGGCACCAACGTCGGCGCCACCGTGGCGGCGCTGGCAGGGCTGGGCGCCGAGCGCAAGGTGGTTGTCATCCTCGGGGGCGATGGCAAGGGCCAGGACTTCTCGCCGCTGGCCGAGCCGGTGTCGCGCTTTGCGCGGGCCGTCGTGCTGATCGGCCGCGACGCGCCGCTGATCGAGCAGGCGCTCGCCGGTGCAGGCGTGCCGATGCACCATGCCGTGGACATGGGCGCAGCGGTCCGCGAAGGCGCTGCCCGCGCCCACCGGGGCGACGCGGTGCTGCTGTCGCCGGCTTGCGCCAGCTTCGACATGTTCCGCAACTATCCGCATCGCGCCGAGGTCTTTTGCGCGGCGGTGCAGGACCTGGCCGAATCGCCCGACGGGCCGGGCGCGGACCTGCAGGACATGGGAGACGAACAATGAGCAGTGCCAGCGCAGCCACGCCCGGCGAATCGACCGAGAGCCGCGAAGCCGTGTCCGGCTGGCGGCGCCTGTTCGCCGGCCGGCGCGGCAGCGGCGACGCGCTGCCGATGCACCTGCCGGTGCACCTTGGCGGCGCCGGCGTCACGCAGACGCGCGCTGCGCCGGTGCGCGTGCTCGGGTTCGACCAGGCCTTGCTGTGGGTCACGGTGGCGTTGCTCGCCTGGGGCCTGGTGATGGTGTATTCGGCCTCGATCGCGATCGGCGACAACCCGCGCTTCTCCCGCGCCAACTACGACGAGACCTATTTCCTGCTGCGCCACGTCTTCGCGCTGGTGGCCGCCTTCGTGGCTGCGCTGCTGGCCTTCCAGGTGCCGATGCGCACGTGGGAGCGTGTGGCGCCGTGGCTGTTCGTGGCCTCGCTGATATTGCTGGTGGTGGTGCTGATTCCGCACATCGGCCGCAGCGTCAACGGCGCGCGCCGCTGGATTCCGCTGGGCGTGACCAACTTCCAGCCCTCCGAGCTGGCGAAGGTGGCCATGGTCATGTATGCGGCCAGCTACATGGTGCGCAAGATGGAGATCAAGGAGCGGTTCTTCCGTGCCGTCCTGCCGATGGGCGTCGCCGTGGTGGTGGTCGGCATGCTGCTTCTGGCCGAGCCCGACATGGGCGCGTTCATGGTGATCGCCGTGATCGCCATGGGCATCCTGTTCCTCGGCGGGGTCAACGCACGCATGTTCTTCGTCATCGCCGTGCTGGTGGTGGTGGCGTTCTCGATGATGGTGGCATCGTCGCCCTGGCGGCGCGAGCGCATCTTTGCCTACCTGGATCCGTGGAGCGAGACCAATGCCCTGGGCAAGGGCTACCAGCTGTCGCATTCACTGATCGCCATCGGCCGCGGCGAGATCTTCGGCGTCGGCCTGGGTGGCAGCGTCGAGAAGCTGCACTGGCTGCCCGAGGCGCACACCGACTTCCTGCTGGCCGTCATCGGCGAGGAGTTCGGCCTGGTGGGCGTGCTCGTCGCGATCGTCCTGTTCCTGTGGATGACGCGCCGCATCATGCACATCGGCCGCCAGGCCATCGCGCTCGACCGCGTCTTCTCCGGCCTGGTGGCACAAGGCGTGGGCGTATGGGTCGGCTTCCAGACGTTCATCAACATGGGCGTGAACCTCGGCGCGCTGCCGACCAAGGGCCTGACCCTGCCGCTGATGAGCTATGGCGGCTCGGCAATCATCATGAACCTGGTCGCCCTGGCGATCGTGCTGCGAGTCGACTATGAAAACCGTGTCCTCATGCGCGGAGGCCGCGTATGAGGACATGGATTGGGCGCAGCCAAAATCGTGTCGGCGCGAAGCGCCGGCGCGCGCCAGCGCGCCTCATGCGCGGAGGCCGCGTATGAGGACATGGATTGTGCGCAGCCAAAATCGTGTCGGCGCGAAGCGCCGGCGCGCGCCAGCGCGCCTCATGCGCGGAGGCCGCGTATGAGGACGGCGCTCGTCATGGCTGGCGGCACGGGCGGGCACATCTTTCCCGGGCTGGCGGTGGCCGAGGCGCTGCGCTCGCGCGGCTGGCGGGTGCACTGGCTAGGCGCGCCCACCGGCATGGAACACGACCTGGTGCCGCCGCGCGGCTTCGACTTCGAGCCGGTGCAGTTCGGCGGCGTGCGCGGCAAGGGTGTGCTCACGCTGGCGCTGCTGCCCCTGCGCCTGCTGCGCGCCTTCTGGCAGAGCATCCAGGTCGTGCGCCGGGTCAAGCCCGACGTCGTCGTCGGCCTTGGGGGCTACATCACGTTTCCCGGCGGCATGATGAGCGTGCTGCTGGGCAAGCCGCTGGTGCTGCACGAACAGAACTCGGTCGCCGGCCTGGCCAACAAGGTCATGGCCAGCGTCGCCGACCGCGTGTTCAGCGCCTTCCCGGACGTGCTCAAGAATGCGCGCTGGGTCGGCAACCCATTGCGCGAGGCGTTCCTGTCGCAGCCAGATCCGGCCGTACGTTTCTTCGGCCGCAGCGGACCGCTGAAGCTGCTGGTGGTTGGCGGCAGCCTGGGCGCCAAGGCGCTCAATGCCATCGTGCCGCAGGCGCTCGCGCGTATCGCGCCGCAGGCGCGGCCGATCGTGTTGCACCAGAGCGGCGCGCGCCAGATCGACGAACTGCGCGCCAACTACGCCGCCGCCGGCGTACAGGCAGAACTCACGCCCTTCATCGAGGACACAGCCGCCGCCTTCGCCGAGGCCGACCTCGTCATCGCACGCGCCGGCGCCAGCACCGTCACCGAGATCGCGGCGGTAGGCGCGGCCGCGCTGTTCGTTCCCTTTCCCTCGGCGGTCGACGACCACCAGACCACCAACGCGCGCTTCCTCGTCGACGCCGGTGGCGCCTGGCTCGTCGCCCAGTCCGAGCTGACTCCTGAACTGTTGTCCGACTTGCTGCAGAAAACCACACGCGAGGCGTTGCTCGAGCGCGCCCTCAAGGCCAAGAGCCTGCAAAAGACCGAAGCGGTCGCCGAAGTCGTCCATGCCTGCGAGGAGCTTGCGAAATGAAGCATGCCATTCGCCACATCCATTTCGTCGGTATCGGCGGCTCGGGCATGAGCGGCATCGCCGAGGTGCTGTTCAACCTGGGCTACAAGATCTCCGGCTCCGACCTGGCCGACAGCGCCACGCTGCGCCGCCTGGCGCAACTGGGCATCGCCACGCACGTCGGGCACCACGGGGCCAACATCGATGGGGCCGACGCCGTCGTCACGTCGACGGCGGTGCGGGCCGACAACCCGGAAGTACTGGCCGCGCGCGAGAAGAAGATTCCGGTGGTGCCGCGCGCGCAGATGCTCGCGGAACTGATGCGACTCAAGCAGGGCATCGCCATCGCGGGCACGCACGGCAAGACCACCACCACCAGCCTGGCAGCCAGCGTGCTCGCGGCGGCCGGCCTGGATCCGACCTTCGTCATCGGCGGCCGGCTCAACAGCGCCGGGACCAACGCGCGCCTGGGGCAGGGCGACTACATCGTGGTCGAGGCCGACGAGTCGGACGCCTCGTTCCTGAACCTGCTCCCGATCATGGCGGTGGTGACCAACATCGACGCCGACCACATGGAGACCTACGGGCACGACTTCGGCAAGCTCAAGGCGGCGTTCGTCGACTTCCTGCACCGCATGCCGTTCTACGGCGTTGCCATCCTGTGCACCGATGACCAGGCGGTACGCGAGATCGTGCCGGAAGTGTCCTGTCCGGTCACCAGCTACGGCTTCAACGAGGACGCCCAGGTGCGCGCGGTGGACGTCCGCGCCTCCGGCGGCCAGATGCACTTCACGGTGCAGCGGCGCAACGGCGTCGTTCTGCCCGACCTGCCGGTCACGTTGAACCTGCCGGGCGAGCACAACGTGCGCAACGCGCTCTCGGTGATCGCGATGGCGGTCGAGCTCAACATCCCCGACGAGGCGGTCCAGCGCGGCCTGGCCGACTTCAAGGGCGTCGGCCGGCGCTTCCAGCGCTACGGCGACGTGCCCCTGCCCGGCGGCGAGCGGGGGGGCAGCTTCACGCTCATCGACGACTACGGCCACCACCCGGTGGAGATGGCCGCGACCATCGAGGCCGCGCGCGGCGCGTTCCCGGGCAGGCGCCTGGTGCTGGCCTTCCAGCCGCACCGCTACACCCGCACGCGCGACTGCTTCGAGGATTTCGTCAAGGTGATCGGCCGTGCCGACGCGGTGCTTCTGGGCGAGGTCTATGCCGCCGGCGAGCCACCCATCGTGGCGGCCGACGGGCGCACCCTGGCGCGCGCGCTGCGCGTGGCCGGGAAGGTGGAGCCGGTGTTCGTCGACGAGATTGCCGCCATGCCGCAGGCGATCCTGGACAACGCGCGCGCCGGGGATGTCGTGATCTGCATGGGCGCCGGATCGGTCGGCGGCGTGCCCGCCAAGGTGGTGGAACTGGGCGCTGCAACCGCCCGGAAAGAACAGGGGATGGCTTCGTGAGCACGATCGATTCTTCTTCATTCGGCAAGGTCGCCGTCCTGATGGGCGGCAGTTCGGCCGAGCGCGAGGTGTCGCTGATGTCCGGCGCCGGCGTGCTGGGCGCGCTGCGTGCACGCGGCGTCGACGCCCATGCGTTCGATCCGTCCGAGCGCGACCTGTGCGATCTCCGGCGCGACGGCTTCGCCCGCTGCTTCATCGTGCTGCACGGTCGCCACGGCGAGGATGGCACGGTGCAGGGGGCGCTGGAACTGCTCGGCATCCCGTACACCGGTTCGGGCGTGATGGCCTCGAGCGTGGCGATGGACAAGGTGATGACCAAGCGACTGTGGCAAGCCGATGGCCTGCCGACGCCGCGCTATGCCCGGCTGGCGTTCGACCAGCAGAGCCTGGAGCAGGTCCGCGCCGTGCCGGACGTGCTGGGCCTGCCGCTGATCGTCAAGCCCCCGCGCGAAGGCTCTTCCATCGGCGTCACCAAGGTCCAGGGGTATTCGCAGATGCAGGACGCGGTGCGGCTCGCGGCGCGCTACGACGCCGATGTCCTGTGCGAGGAATTCATCGAGGGCGAGGAAGTGACCTGCGCCGTGCTCGGCACGGGCCAGTACGCGCAGGCGCTGCCGGTGGTGCGCATCGCCGCTCCCGACGGCGCCTACGACTACCAGAACAAGTACTTCACCGACGAGGTGAAGTACCACTGCCCGAGCGGCCTGGACGCCGCGCTCGAAGACGAGATCCGGCACCTCTCGCTGGCCGCCTACCGGACACTGGGCTGCCGCGGCTGGGGCCGCGCCGACCTGATGATCCGTGCCAGCGACCGCAAGCCGTTCCTGCTCGAGATGAACACGTCTCCCGGAATGACCAGTCATTCGCTGGTGCCGATGGCCGCACGCGCGGCCGGCATCGACTACGAGACGCTGTGCCTGCGCGTGCTGGCGCATGCCGCCCTCGACGCCGACCGGCCCGCCGCCGCTGGGGATGCGAACTGACCATGGCCGAAAGCACCCCGATGCCGTTCGACGTCAAGCTCATGAACATCGTTGCGACGCTGCTGTTTGCGTCGTGCGGTCTCATGCTGCTTGCCGGCGGCGCCTGGTGGGTGCTGCGCCAGCCCTTCTTCCCGCTGGCGGGCCTGAAGGTCGATGGTCAGATCTCGCACGTCAATGCGGCCTTGCTGCGGGCCAACGTGGTGCCGCAGCTGGCGGGCAACTTCTTCACCGTCGACCTGGCGCGCACGCGTGCGGCCTTTGAATCGGTGCCGTGGGTACGCAAGGCGGTGGTCCGGCGCGAGTTTCCCAACCGGCTGCGCGTGACGCTGACGGAGCAGGAGCCGGTGGCCTACTGGGGCGACGACGCGCTGTCGCGGCTCATCAACGGCTTCGGCGAAGTATTCGAGGCCAACGTCGCAGAGGTGGACCGGCCGCTGCCGCGCCTGAAGGGCCCGGACGACGAGGCCGGCATGGTGCTGGGCATGTACCGCGAGCTGGGGCCGATGTTCAACGGTTACGACCTGTCGGTGGAGCAGCTGTCTCTGTCGACACGCGGTAGCTGGGCGGTCGAACTCGATACCGGTGCGCACATCGAGCTGGGGCGCGGTACGGCCGAGGAGTTGCAGGCCCGCACCAGGCGATTCCTGACTTCGGTCCGGCAGGTCGCAGGGCATTACGGCCGTTCCGTCGAATCGGTGACCAGTGCCGACCTGCGCCACCGTGACGCGTATGCGTTGCGCTTGCGCGGCGTCAGCACGGTCGGTCCGGACGACACCAAGAAAAGATAGAGAACACGAGGACATTCATTCATGCCCAAAGACTACAAGGACTTGGTCGTCGGCCTCGACATCGGCACCGCCAAGGTGATGGCGGTGGTGGCCGAGGTGCTGCCCAGCGGCGACCTCAAGCTGGCCGGGCTGGGCATTGCGCCGAGCAACGGGCTCAAGCGCGGCGTGGTCGTCAACATCGACGCCACGGTGCAGAGCATCCAGCAGGCGCTGAAGGAAGCCGAACTGATGGCGGACTGCAAGATCGGCCGCGTCTACACGGGGATCACCGGCAGCCACATCCGCGGCATCAATTCCAGCGGCATGGTGGCGGTCAAGGACAAGGAGGTCACGCCGGCCGACGTGGCGCGGGTGGTGGAGACGGCGCGCGCCATCAACATCTCCAGCGACCAGCGCCTGCTGCTGGTCGAGCCGCAGGAGTTCGTGATCGACGGCCAGGACGTGAAGGAGCCGATCGGCATGAGCGGCATGCGGCTGGAAGCCAAGGTGCACATCGTCACCGGCGCCCAGAGCGCGGCCGAGAACATCATCAAGTGCGTGCGTCGCTGCGGCCTCGAGGTGGACCAGCTCATGCTGAACCCGCTCGCCTCGAGCCAGGCGGTGCTGACGGAGGACGAGCGCGAGCTCGGCGTGGTGCTCGTGGATATCGGCGCGGGTACCACCGACGTCGCCATCTTCACCAACGGCGCGATCCGCCACACCGCGGTGATTCCGATCGCCGGCGACCTGGTGACGAGCGACATCGCGATGGCTTTGCGCACCCCGACCAAGGACGCCGAGGACATCAAGGTCGAGCATGGGTTCGCCAAGCAGCTGCTGGCGGATCCCGAGACGCAGGTCGAAGTGCCGGGCCTGGGCGACCGCGGTCCGCGCCTGCTGAGCAAGCAGGCCCTGGCCGGCGTGATCGAGCCGCGCATCGAGGAGATCTTCTCGCTGGTGCAGCAGGTGGTGCGCGAGTCGGGCTACGAGGAAGTGCTGTCGTCCGGCGTGGTGCTCACCGGCGGCAGCGCGGTGATGCCCGGAATGATCGAGCTGGGCGAGGACATCTTCCTCAAGCCGGTCCGGCGCGGCATTCCCAAATATTCCAGCGCGCTGTCGGACATGGTGGCGCAGCCGCGCGCGGCCACCGTCATGGGGCTGCTCGAAGAGGCGCGCTACGCCCGGCTGCGCGGCTACAAGGTCGCGCAGAAGAGCGGGTCGGTGAAGTCGGCATTCGGCCGCTTCAAGGACTTCATCGTGGGGAACTTCTGATGAAGAAGCGAAGCAAAAGTCCGCATCCTGGAGGTCGTCCGACATGAACTTCGACGCGTTCTACCTAGCATGCGGCAGCGGACCGCCTCGCCATTTCAACGAGCGATGGCGACGAACCGGTCCGCCACGATCCTGATTGCGCGAGGCAGCGCACGAACAGACCAAGAACAGATTCAGAACACAACGGCAACTGCAAATTTCTAGGAGCTAACGATGACCATCGAAATGATCGAAGTCGAGGAATTCAACCAGGGCACGCAGATCAAGGTGATCGGCGTCGGCGGCGGCGGCGGCAACGCCGTGGCCCACATGATCGAGCGCAAGGTGCAAGGCGTGGAGTTCGTCTGCGCCAACACGGACGCGCAGGCGCTCACGCGCAGCAATGCGCACAAGACCATTCAGCTGGGCCTGACCGGCCGCGGCGCGGGAAGCAAGCCCGACGTCGGCCGCGAGTCGGCCGAGGTCGCGGTCGACGACATCCGCGCGGCGATCGACGGCGCGCACATGCTGTTCATCACCGCCGGCATGGGCGGCGGTACCGGCACCGGTGCGGCGCCCGTGATCGCGCGCGTGGCCAAGGAGATGGGCATCCTGACGGTGGGGGTGGTGACCAAGCCGTTCGACTGGGAAGGCGGCAAGCGCATGACCAATGCCGAGAACGGCCTGGCCGAACTCGAGGCGAACGTCGACTCGCTGATCGTCATTCTCAACGAGAAGCTGCTCGACGTGCTGGGCGACGACGTCACCCAGGAAGAGGCCTTCGGCCATGCCAACGACGTCCTCAAGAACGCGGTCGGTGGTATCGCCGAGATCATCAACGAGTACGGCAACGTCAACGTCGACTTCGAGGACGTGCGCACCGTGATGGGCGAGCCCGGCAAGGCCATGATGGGCACGGCTGCCGCCAGCGGCCCGGACCGCGCACGCATCGCCGCCGAGCAGGCCGTGGCCTGCCCGCTGCTCGAAGGCGTGGACCTGTCCGGCGCCAAGGGCGTGCTGGTGCTCGTCACCGCGTCCAAGGCGTCCCTCAAGCTGTCGGAATCGAAGCTGGCGATGAACACCATCCGCGCCTACGCTTCGCCGGATGCGCACGTCATCTACGGCGCGGCATACGACGAGCGCCTGGGCGACGAGATGCGTGTGACCGTGGTGGCCACGGGGCTGTCGCGCAATGCCGCCAGCAGCAAGCCGCAACTCGAGGTGATCCGTACCGGCACCGACAACGTGCCGTTCACGGTGCCGACGCTCGGCGGTGCGAGCACCGGCGGCATGGGTGGCGTGCAGCAGACGAACTACGACGGCATGTCGGTGCCAAGCGTGTGGCGAACCAACCGCACCATGGCCGCGGCCAAGGTCGACGCACTGTCGTCGGGCGGCATGGACGATTTCGAGATTCCCGCTTTCCTCCGCCGCCAAGCCGATTGATGGCGCGCAAAGCTATTGCGCGTCCCGATCTCGCGCCTGCGCGGCTCGCCGTACGGGAGTACGGCTGCGCTGCTCGGTGCAAGCTCGGGGCGCTCGCTACGCTTTTCGCACCATCAATCCGCGTCGCGCGCTTCTTCTCGTCATGAAGGTGGTGCCGTGTCGGCTATTGCAGCGATAGGCAGACGCATCGCGCGCGAAGAGACGCGACGGCCTAAAATCGGCGGTGTGCTGCAACAACGAACACTCCGGTCGATCAGCCACGCCGTCGGCGTGGGGCTGCACAGCGGGCAACGGGTCGAACTGACCCTGCGGCCGGCGCCGCCGGACACGGGCATCGTGTTTCGTCGGGTGGACCTGCCCGAGCCGGTCGAGATCCCGATGGAGGCGGAGTTCGTCACCGACACCCGCCTGGCCTCGACCGTGTCCAACGGCAACGCCAAGGTGCAGACGGTCGAGCACATCATGTCCGCCTGCGCCGGACTGGGGCTGGACAACCTCTACATCGACATCACGGCCGACGAGGTTCCGATTCTCGACGGGTCGGCCTCGTCGTTCGTCTTCCTGCTGCAGAGCGCGGGCATCGCGCTGCAGAATGCGCCGCGCCGCTTCATCCGGGTCACCAAGCCGGTCGAGGTGCGCGAAGGCGAGGGCGTCGAGCTCAAGTGGGCGCGGCTGGAGCCTTATCACGGCTTCAAGCTGGCGTTCGAGATCGACTTCGCGCACAAGGTGGTCAACTCCACCGGCCAGCGTGTCGAATTCGACCTGGGGCGCGGCTCGTACAGCCGCGACATCGCCCGGGCACGCACCTTCGGCTTCACCAAGGAGGTCGAGTACATGCGTTCCAAGGGGCTGGCGCTGGGCGGCGGGCTGGACAATGCCATCGTGATGGACGACACCAAGGTGCTCAACGCCGACGGCCTTCGCTACGACGACGAGTTCGTCAAGCACAAGATCCTGGACGCCATGGGCGACCTGTACATCATCGGCAAGCCCCTGCTGGCTGCGTACACGGCGTTCCGCTCGGGCCATGCGCTCAACAACAAGCTCCTGCGCCAGCTGCTGGCCCGGCCAGACGCGTACGAGGTCGTGACCTTCGACCGCGAGGCAGACGCGCCGGCCGGCTTCGCCGAGGTGGCCCGGGCCTGGTAGGCCCGCAGGCCGATCCCGACAGGCGCGACCCCGGATGCTCGTCTTTCGCTGGGCCATCATCCTGCTGCTGCTGGTGGCGGGCGTCTCGTTCGCCTTCTATGCCGGCACCGGCCAACCCAGATACCGCCGTTTCGGCTGGATCGTTCTCAAGTGGACCTTGCTCGCGGCGCTGGGCTTCTTTGCCGTGCTGATCGCCGAGCGCGGGTTCTGACGGTCGGCGGCCACGCTTCGCGCCGTCAGCGCGTGCGGCCCTGCCGGTAGGCGCTCCCCGCGCCGCGTCTTGCCGCATCGCCCAGGCGCGCGAGCGATTGCCCTGCGTGGGCATGGGTGATCGCGATCCCCAGCGCATCCGCCGCATCCGGGCCCGGTAGCCCGGGCAGCTTGAGCAGCCGCTTGACCATTTCCTGTACCTGCGCCTTGGCGGCGCTGCCATGGCCGGCCACCGCCTGCTTCATCTGCAGCGCGGTGTATTCGGCCACTTCCAGCTGCTGGGTGACCAGCGCCGTCAGACAGGCGCCGCGCGCCTGGCCCAGCATGAGCGTCGACTGCGGGTTGACGTTCACGAACACGATCTCGACCGCGGCCGCGTCCGGCTGGTAGCGCGTGACGATCTCGCCGATGCCCTCGAACAGCACCTTCAGCCGCTGCGCCAGCGGCTGGCCGACCATGTTCCGCGTGGTGATCGTGCCGCTGGCCACGTAGTGCAGCGTGTGGCCCTGGGCGTCCACCACGCCGAAGCCGGTGGTCTGAAGGCCGGGGTCGATGCCGAGAATGCGTATGGGTTCAGACACCGAAGTACCAGCGGACCGAGTGGAAGAAGATGGGCGCCGCGAAGCACAGCGCGTCGATGCGGTCGAGCAGCCCGTTGGCGCCGGTCACGCCCACGCCGCGCTTGCCCCAGGTGGGAATGCCGCGGTCCCGCTTGAGCGCCTTCATCACCAGGTGCCCCATGGAGCCGGCCACGCAGGCGATGAGTGCCATTGCCATCGACTGGCCGATCTTGAAAGGCGTGATGAAGCAGAACAGGCCGCCCAGCAGCACGGCCGGCACCAGTCCGATGGCCCAGGTCGCCCAGTTGAAGCTGCGGCTGACCTGTGGCGCGAAGGGCGGACGCTCGGCGCGCCGCGCAAGCAGGTGCTGCACCAGCATGCACGTCTGCACCACGCTGACCAGGAAGAACACGAGGAAGGCGCTCTTGCCTTCATAGCCGGGGAAATCCAGCAGCAGCAGCGCCGGTACGTGGCTCAGGCCGTAGACGCAGACCATGATGCCCCACTGAAGCTTGGCGTTGCGCTCCAGGAACTGGTGCGGGTCGTTGGCCAGGGCGCTCGTCACCGGAATCGCCAGGAACGCATAGACCGGAATGAACACCGTGAACAGGTCGAAACGCGCCGTGCCGACCAGCACGTACTGCAGCGGCAGCACGACGAAGAACGCCAGGATGAGGCTGCGGTGGTCACCGCGCCGAGTCGGCGAGAGCGTGATGAATTCCCGAAGGGCAAAGAACGACAGCAGGCCGAACAGCACCGTCGCCACCGTTTCGCCCAGCGCCCAGCCAATCCAGAACACCACCACCATGACCCAGCTGGTGCCGAGCAACGCGCTGGCGTGCTGGAGTTCCTGCTGCCAGCGCTCGCCATGCGCCGGATGGCGCCGCTCGCGCATGGACAGCAGCAGCACGGTCACGCTCGCGACGGCCAGGATGCCGAAGACGAACAGGAAAAGCATCGCCACCTGCCAGGTGGGGCTGAGCTGGCGCAGGAAATTGATCATGTCGGCCGGCCGCTCATACGTCCCGCAGGGCCATCACCGCGGCACGGGCGCGGTCGAGAAATGGGCGACGCTCCTCGCCCGGCTCTAGCCGCACAGGCGCGCCGAACGTGACCGAGCACAGGATCGGCACCGGCACCACCTCTCCCTTGGGCATGACCCGCTGGACATTGTCGATCCAGGCGGGCACCAGCACCACGTCGGGGAACAGCATGGCCAGCGAGTACAGGCCCGACTTGAACTTCTGCGGCTCGCCGGTGTGGCCGCGCGTGCCCTCGGGAAAGATGATGAGCGAGTCGCCGCTGCGCAGCGCCTCGATCAGCGGCAGCAACGGCTCCATTGCCGCGGCGCTGCCGGGCTCGGCCGGCTGCGCGGTACTGCCGCCGCGTTCGACGTAGATGGCGTTGAACACCTCGGTGGTGATCCATCGCTTGAGCGGCGTGTTGGCCCAATAGTCGCGCGCGGCGATCGGGCGGGTGATCGCGCGCAACTCCTGGGGCAGCGCCGCCCAGATCATGACCAGGTCCAGGTGGCTCTGGTGGTTGGCGAAGTAGATGCGTTGCTCGGCCTTTGGCGGGCAGCCCCACCAGCGGGCCTGCGCGCCGGTGAGCAGCCGCACCAGCGCGAGCAGCAACCCACTGATCAATTTGGCGAGCATGCCGCCGATGATACGAAGCTGCGCCGATTCGGCCTCACGGAATGTCCGCCGACGGCATGCGCGCCACGATGGTCGCGGTGCGGCTGGCCAGGTAGCCCGAGCCCTGGCGCTTCTCGTAGAACTTGGGGCTCGGCAGCATCACGGCCAGCCTGGCCGCCTCGCTGGCGCCCAGGCGGGCGGCGCTCTTGCCGAAATAGTGCTGCGCGGCCGCTTCGGCGCCGAAGACGCCTTCGCCCCATTCCACACTGTTGAGGTAGATCTCCAGGATGCGGCGCTTGTCCAGCAGCAACTCGAGCATGGCGGTCAGCACCAGTTCCTGGCCCTTGCGCAGCAGCGTGCGTTCACTCGACAGGAACAGGTTCTTGGCCAGTTGCTGCGTGATGGTGGAGCCGCCGCGCAATTGCGCCGGCCGCGCCGTCTTGCCCCGGCGCGCGGCCTGCGCGGCACGCCGGGCAGCCTGCGCCGCGGCCTGCTCGTTGCGCTCATGGGCGCGCTCGATGGCTTCCCATTCGACGCCGTGGTGCGTCATGAAGCCTCCGTCCTCGCTGGCCACCACCGCACGCTTGAGGTTGCTCGCGATCCGGGCGTCGGGCACCCATTGCTGCGACCATGCCTTGTCCCCGTTGTGGCGTCCGTGCAAGGCAAGCTGCCAGGCCTCGGAGCGCTGAAAGGCGGTGGACTGCGGGTCGACCGCGGCCATCGCGGCGATGCGGACCACGAAGAACAGTTGAAGACTCAGGCCCGCAAGCAGCAGGCAGCCGATCCAGCGCAGCAGCGATTGCATTCCGGTCGGGCCGCGCTCAGCCGACGATGGCGCGCAATTCGGCCAGGACCTGGGCCGCGGGTGGTCGCACGCCGCGCCAGATCTCGAACGCCTCGGCCGCCTGTTCGACCAGCATGCCCAGCCCATCGCGCGGTGTCGCCCCGTGACGGGCAGCCCAGGCGAGGAAGCCGGCAGCGGCCGGGCCGTACATCATGTCGATGGCCAGCGCGCCGGGCTTGAGCACGTCGGCGCTCACCGGCACCGCATCGCCGGCCAGGCTGGAAGCCGTGGCATTGACCAGAACGTCGAATTGGCCGGACAGGTCGTCCAGCGCGCGCGCCTCGACCTCGGCATGGTGCGGCAGGGCTGCGGCGGCATGCCGCTGCACCAGGGCGATCGCCTTGCCCAGCGTGCGGTTGGCCACGACCACCCGGCGCGCGCCCGATGCGAGCAGCGGCCCCAGCACGCCGGCCGCGGCGCCGCCCGCGCCCAGCAGCAGGACGTCGCGGCCCGCCAGCGACAGGCCGGCGTTGCGCGTGATGTCGTTCACGAGCCCGACGCCGTCGGTGTTGTCGCCGTGGACGCCGTCTTCGCGGAACGACAGGCAGTTGACGGCCTGCGCGAGCGCGGCGCGGTCGCTCAAGTGCTCCGCAGCGGCCGCGGCGTCGAACTTGAACGGAACGGTGACGTTGCAGCCGCGCGCCTGGCCTTGCGTACTGGTGCGGAACTGCGCCAGCGCCTGTGCGAAGCCGTCCACAGGCGCTTGGCGCCGCCCGTACTCCAGCGCCTGTCCGGTCAGCTCGGCGAAGCGGGCATGGATCCATGGCGAGCGGCTGTGCTCGACCGGGTTCCCCATCACGCAATAGAGGTCCATGCGCACGATTCCTTTCTATCGCGTCGATGTGACCTGCGCCTCGAGCGTCTGGTCACGGGTGAACTTGAAGCGCGAGGGCAGCACGATCTGGTCCGTGGTCTTGCGCATGTCCGGGGTGAAGTTGCCGAAGTTGCCGGCGCTGCGCACGATCGCCTGGGCACGCCGGTCCAGCTGGGCGTCGCCGGAGGTCTCGACCACCTCGGTGCCCAGGAGGGTCCCGTCGAAATTGACGGTGACCAGCATCGTCAGCTCGCCGTAGAGCTTCTTGCCGTTGAGGGTGGGAAAGTTCTCCGTGCCGCGCGCCTCGATGCGCCGGCGCAGGGTGTCGACGTAGACCGCGTAGGCCGCTTCGCGCGTGGCCGGGCTCACGTAGCGCTTGCGCGGCCTGGCGTTCTCCTCGTTCACGCGGCGCTCGATCTCCGCCAGCAGGTCCAGCAGCTGCTTGCGCTTTTCCTCCTGGGCCGTGTTCTCGTTGGGCGCGCCGGGGCTGCGCGGATCCGGCAGCGGCATGGCGGCCAGCTGCTGCTTGATCTGCGCCAGCAACAGCATCTGCTGGGCCTGCATGGCTTCGATCTGTCGCTGGGCGTCTTCGATCGAATCGCCCACCGCGGTGAACGCCGAAGGCGGCAGCGGGCTGGTGGCGCGGCCCTTGTCCAGATCGCCGCCGCCGGCCAGCGAGGCCTGGGCAATGGCCTTGGCCTGTTGCGGCGCGTCGTTGCTCCTGGCATTGACCAGGATCACCTCCAGGGCGGTGTCCTCGAACACGCGGTTGAAGGCCTCGGGATCCACGAAGCGCACCGCCAGCAGCGCGGCATGCGCCAGCAACGAGATGCCCAGGGCGATCTGCAAGGTACTGAGGTGGCGCAGCTTCATCATCGTCGGGTTGGCGCAGGAGTGCGGGCGGCAGCGGATTAGCGGGTGGCGGCCGGCGCGGCGGCGTCGGCAGGCGCCGTGTCGCCGGCGCCCTCTTCGTCGACGTCCACTGCAATGGCGAGCGGGCCGGCGACGTCTTCCTCGTCATCGTCGGTGCTTTCGTCCGTGTCGGCCGGCGCGTCCAGGCGCTCGATCACGGCGGCATGCACGTCCAGCGAGATCTCGTCGACCGATTCCAGCCGGGCGCGCACGCGCGCACCGCGCGCAAGGCCCTGCGTGCCGGTCAGGCTGAAGACCAGCGGCAGCGTCTCGGCGCGCGCGAGCGCGCCGTTGGGCAGGTCCTTGATGATCGTGGCCTCGATCTCGGTAATGCCTTCCTGCGCCAGGTAGCGCAGCGTCCAGAAGCGCTCCATGGCGGCCTGGTAGCCGTTGTAGGTGCTGTAGGCGGAATCGAAGGCGGAAAGAACGGAAAACAGCGCGGCATCCTTGGGCTTGAACGGCGCGGCCAGCGCGGCCGTCTTGCCATGGCGCGCGGCCGCGATGATCTGCCACTGGTTGACCAGGTCGGTATAGCGGCGCAGCGGCGACGTGCTCCAGGCATAGCTCTTGACGCCCAGCCCGGCGTGCGGCAGCGACTTGGTGCCCATGCGCACCTTGATGCCCGGCGCCAGGCTTGCCTGGCTGCGGTACAGGCCGGGTACGCCGAGTTCGCCGAGCCAGCTGCCCCAGCTGCTGTTGGCCAGGATCATCGCCTCGGAGACGATCAGGTCCAGCGGCGCGCCGCGCTGGCGCGTGCCGATGTGCACGCGCTCGCTGCCGTCGGGCTCGCCGTCGTTGCCTTCCAGGCGGAAGGTGTAGTCGGGCCGGTTGAAGCTTTCCGGTTTGCCGCGTGCGACCTCGCGTTGCGCCTTCAGGTGCTGCGCCAGTCGCCACAGGAACGACAACTGCGGGCGCAGGCCGGCGGCCGGCTCGGGCACCGGTTGCGCCGGCTGCACGGCGGCATCTTCCAGCCAGTCACGGGTGATGAAGGCGTCGAGCTTGTCGTGCCGCAGGTTGGCGCTGATCGGCACACGCTCCAGGCGGGTCTCGGTGCCCAGCAGTTCCAGGCTGCCCTCGTCGAAGCGGGCATAGAGCGACACGGCGGGACAGTCGCGGCCTTCTTCCAGGGTATAGGCGGCCACGACCTCGTCGGGCAGCATGGTGATCTTGTGCCCCGGCATGTAGACCGTCGACAGGCGCGTGCGCGCGACCTGGTCGATCGGCCCGCCGGGCGCCAGCGCCAGGCCCGGCGCCGCGATGTGGATGCCCAGGGTCACGCTGCCGCTGCCCAGGCCTTGCACCGAGAGCGCGTCGTCGATCTCGGTGGTGTGCGAGTCGTCGATCGAGAAGGCCGGCACCTCGGCCAGCGGCAGTTCGTCGGCAATGGCCGGCGCCTGTAGCGCCGGAAAGTCGGTGCCCTTGGGGAAATTCTCGAACAGGAACCGCTTCCAGTGGAACTGGTAGGGCGAGTCGATGGCCCCGGCCGCTTCCAGCAGCGCCAGTGGGGCGCGGTGGGTGGCGCGGGCGGCCTCGACCACGGCCTTGTACTCGGGCGCGTTCTTGTCCGGCTTGAACAGGATGCGGTAGAGCTGCTCGCGCACGGGCGCCGGACAGCGGCCGGCGGCCAGCTCGGCCGCCCATTCGTCGATCTGCGCCTGGATCGCCTTCTTCTTCTCGATGGCGGCCAGCGCCTGCTGCAGGATCTCGGCAGGCGCACGCTTGAACCGGCCCTTGCCGGCGCGGCGGAAGTAGTGCGGCGCGTCGTACAAGGCGAGCAGGGCGGCGGCCTGCTGGGTGGGCGCGGGACTGGCGTCGAAATAGTCGGCGGCAAGCTCGGCAAAGCCGAACTCGCCCTCGGGAGCGAACTCCCACGCCAGGTCCAGGTCGACCGTGGCGGCCAGAGCCCGGGCATCGTCCAGCAGTTGGGCGGGCGCGGGTTTCTCGAAGCGCAGCACAAGGTTGGCTGCCTTCACCTTGACCCGCTTGCCGGAATCGAGCTCCACCTGGGACGAAGCCTCGGCCTCCGACATGACGCGGCCGGCGAGGAACTTGCCGGCATCTTCAAACAAAACGAACATCCGGCGATTGTCCCTCAGGCGCGGGCCCCCGCCCTCCGGATTTCAGCCCAGTTGCAGGAACCCGACCACCGTCGCCAGGTGCGCGGTCTCGAAATCGGACAAGGCATGGTCGCCGCCGTCGAGCAGACAGACCGGACTTCCGGGGTAGCGTGCGGTCATCTCGCGCCAGTCCAGCACCTCGTCGCCCTTGGCGATGATTGCCATGCAGCGCTCCGGATGCTGCAGCGGGCCAGCCTGGAGGACGCGCAGCTCGTCGATGTACTCGGACCGGAAATAGAAGTGGTCCTGCGGCGAATGCCAAAGGGTCTGGTCGCCGATGTAGCGCGCCAGGTCCCGCTCCGGGTGAACCGCCGGATTGAGCAGGACGGCACGGCAGCCTGTCGCCGCCGCGACGTGGGTGGCGTAGAAGCCGCCCAGCGACGAGCCGACCACGGCCATGTTCGCGTGCGGCCAGTCCTCGATGCCGGCGCGGACGGTTTCCATCGCCTCGCGCGGCGAGGGCGGCAGCTGCGGCGCCCACCAGCGCACCGCGGGATGCTGCCGTGCCACGTACCGTGCCATGACCTGCGCCTTGGCCGATTGGGGCGAAGATCGGAAACCGTGCAGATACAGGAGGTGGGTGGTTGCCATGCCGCATGCTAGCGCCGCGCGCGAGCGGCGCGGGATAATCGCGCGCCCATGGCCGCCGTTTTCAATCAGCCTCCCCTGTCGCGTCGCATCCTGCCCATCTTCCAGGGCTACGACGCTTTTCTTATCCTGGCGGTGCTGCTGCTGTGCGCGGCCGGCCTGGTGACCATGTATTCGTCCGGCTACGACCACGGCACCCGCTTCGTGGACCATGCCCGCAACATGGCGCTGGCGGCCGGGATCATGTTCGTGGTGGCGCAGGTGCCGCCGCAGCGCATCATGCATTTCGCCGTGCCGCTGTATCTGCTGGGGGTCGGGCTGCTGGTGGCGGTGGCGATGTTCGGCCTGACCAAGAAGGGGGCGACGCGCTGGCTCAACGTCGGCGTGGTGATCCAGCCCAGCGAGATTCTCAAGATCGCCATGCCGCTCATGCTGGCCTGGTGGTTCCAGCGGCGCGAGGGGCAGGTCCGTGCCACGGACTTCCTGGTCGCGGCGCTGCTGCTCGTGGCGCCGGTCGGGCTGATCATGAAGCAGCCCGACCTGGGCACGGCGCTGCTGGTGCTGGCGGCCGGCCTGGCGGTGATCTTCTTTGCCGGCTTTCCCTGGAAGCTGATCGTGCCGCCGGTGGTCATCGGGGCCGTCGCCGTCGTGCTGATCATCATGTACGAGCCGACCCTTTGCGCCGACGGTTTCGACTGGCGCATCCTGCATGACTACCAGAAGCAGCGCGTGTGCACCCTGCTCGATCCGAGCAAGGACCCGCTGGGCAAAGGCTTCCACATCATCCAGGGCATGATCGCCATCGGCTCCGGCGGTGTCGACGGCAAGGGCTTCATGCAGGGCACCCAGACGCACCTGGAGTTCATCCCGGAGCGCACGACCGACTTCATCTTCGCCGCCTACTCGGAAGAGTTCGGCCTGATGGGCAACCTGTTTCTCATCTTTTCGTTCCTGTTCCTGATCTTTCGCGGGCTGCTCATCGCAGTGGACGCGCCGACGCTGTTCTCCCGGCTCATGGCCGGCGCGGTGACGATGATCTTCTTCACCTATGCCTTCGTGAACATGGGCATGGTCAGCGGCATCCTCCCGGTGGTGGGCGTGCCGCTGCCGTTCATCAGCTACGGGGGCACCGCCATGGTCACCCTCGGCCTCGGCCTGGGCATCCTGATGTCCATTTCACGCGCCCGCAAGCTCGCCCTCAAGAACGCCGAAGGCATGGAAATCGGCTGACGCCGCCCCAGCCGGCCCGCGGTGCGGCCCCCTCCTCGGGAGGTGGCGAATTACACGCAGCGAAGCGTAGTGAAAAGCCGGGAGGCTCGTTGCACGCGGAACCGGCTTTGCCGGGCCGCAGTGCAGCCCCCTCCTCGGGAGGTGGCGAATTACACGCAGCGAAGCGTAGTGAAAAGCCGGGAGGCTCATAATCCCTCGATGATCTCGCGCGAACCCACTCTCGAACGCCTGGCCACCGCCCAACAACTCCTGCTGGCGCCCTTCGGCCTGGACGAATCCCACCTCACGCGTGCCCTGTCGGAGATCGCCGCGCACCGCGTCGACGATGCCGACCTCTACTTCCAGTACACCCGCAGCGAAGGCTGGAGCCTCGAAGAGGGGATCGTCAAGACCGGCAGCTTCAGCATCGACCAGGGCGTTGGCGTGCGCGCCGTAAGCGGCGAGAAGACGGCGTTCGCCTATTCGGACGACATTTCCGACCTGTCCCTGCTGGACGCGGCGCGGACGGTGCGCGCCATCTCGTCGGCCGGCCGTTCGGCACGGGTCAAGACGCCGGCGCGCCGGGTGGCGCCCAGCCGGGCACTCTACGGCGGCATCGACCCGATCGCCACGCTCGACAGCACCGCCAAGGTGCAGTTGCTGGAAAGGGCCGAACGCCTGGCGCGTTCGCGCGATCCGCGCATCGTGCAGGTCATGGCAGGCCTGGCCGCCGAGTACGACGTGGTGCTGGTCGCGCGCCTGGACGGCACGCTGGCGGCCGACGTGCGGCCGCTGGTGCGCCTGTCGATCACCGTGATCGCCGAGCAGAACGGGCGGCGCGAGGTCGGTTCCGGCGGCGGCGGCGGCCGCTTCGGGCTGGCCTACTTCAGCGACGAGCAGGTCGCGACCTATGTCGACCAGGCCGTCAGCACGGCGCTGGTCAACCTCGAGTCGCGCCCCGCGCCGGCTGGCGAGATGACTGTCGTGCTCGGCCCGGGCTGGCCCGGCATCCTGCTGCACGAGGCCGTCGGCCATGGACTCGAGGGCGACTTCAACCGCAAGGGCTCGAGCGCGTTCGCCGGCCGGATCGGCCAGCGCGTGGCGGCCAAGGGAGTCACCGTGCTGGACGACGGCACGCTCGCCGACCGCCGCGGCTCGCTCAACATCGACGACGAGGGCCACGCCAGCCAGCGCAACGTGCTGATCGAGGACGGCATCCTCAAGGGCTACATCCAGGATTCGCTCAATGCCCGCCTGATGAAGGTCAGGCCGACCGGCAACGGCCGGCGCGAGAGCTACGCCCATGTGCCGATGCCGCGCATGACCAATACCTACATGCTGGGCGGCGACAAGGATCCCAAGGAGATCGTCGCCAGCATCGACCGCGGCCTGTATGCCACCAACTTCGGCGGTGGACAGGTCGACATCACCAGCGGCAAGTTCGTGTTCTCCGCCAGCGAGGCCTACTGGGTGGAAAAGGGCAAGATCCTCTATCCGGTCAAGGGCGCGACGATCGTCGGCAATGGTCCGGATGCGCTCAAGCGGGTCGGCCTCATCGGCAACGACATGGCGCTCGACTCGGGCGTGGGCACCTGCGGCAAGGAAGGCCAGAGCGTGCCCGTGGGCGTGGGCCAGCCGACGCTGCGCATCGACGGGCTGACCGTCGGCGGCACGGCGTGAGCGTGCATCGGATTTTTGCCGCATCGACATCGGCTGTGCTAGAGTTGCGCCCTATGTCCGCCATCCGCGCCTTTTACTTTGCGTACTTTTGGTTCCCGGTTTCCGGCGGACGAGGGTTGCGCGCCTAAAGGCAAGCAGACAAAGCAAGAATCCTCAAAAAACCGCCGGTGCCTCAAGCCCGGCGGTTTTTTTTCGTCCCTGCCAGATCAACGACCACCCTTCGAAGGAAGAAGAACGATGAGCACGAACACCGCCTCCGCCAGCGACACCTGGTATGCGCGCGTCGAGAAAACCAGCAAGACCGACGACGAACGCATCAAGGACATCAACGTGCTGCCCCCTCCCGAACACCTGATCCGCTTCTTCCCCATCCGGGGAACGCCGGTGGAATCGCTGATCAGCCATACCCGCAAGTCGATCCACCGCATCATGGCCGGCAAGGACGACCGGCTGCTGGTGGTGATGGGGCCGTGCTCGATCCACGATCCGGTGGCCGCTCTGGATTACGCCCGGCGCCTCAAGGCGATGCGCGATCGCCATGCGGACACGCTGGAAGTGGTCATGCGGGTGTACTTCGAGAAGCCGCGCACGACGGTCGGCTGGAAGGGACTGATCAACGACCCGTACCTGGACGAGAGCTACCGCATCGACGAGGGGCTGCGCATGGCGCGGCAACTGCTCATCGAGATCAACCGGATGGGCCTGCCGGCCGGCAGCGAGTTCCTGGACGTGATTTCGCCGCAGTACATCGGCGACCTGATCGCCTGGGGCGCGATCGGCGCGCGCACCACCGAAAGCCAGGTGCACCGCGAATTGGCCTCGGGCCTGTCGGCGCCGATCGGATTCAAGAACGGCACCGACGGCAACATCCGGATCGCCACCGACGCGATCCAGGCGGCGGCGCGCGGCCATCACTTCCTCTCGGTGCACAAGAACGGACAGGTGGCGATCGTGCAGACCCAGGGCAACCCTGACTGCCACGTGATCCTGCGCGGCGGCAAGGCGCCCAACTACGACGGCGAAAGCGTGGCCCTGGCCTGCAAGGACCTGGTTGCCGCCAAGCTGCACCCCACCCTCATGGTCGATTGCAGCCACGCCAACAGCTCGAAGCAGCACCAGAAGCAGATCGAGGTGGTGGCGGACGTGGCCGGGCAGATCGCCCGCGGCGGCAGGAGCGTCTTCGGCGTCATGGTCGAGAGCCACCTGGTGGCCGGCGCGCAGAAGTTCACCCCGGGCAAGAACAAGGTCGAGGCGCTGGAATACGGGCAGAGCATCACCGACGCATGCATCGGCTGGGACGACTCGGTGCAGGTGCTCGACACGCTGGCGCAGGCAGTCAAGCAGCGCCGCGGCTGACCGCCACCGCGGCGGCGGTCAGATGAGGTCGGCCAGGTCCGGCCAGTGGTGGCGCAGCGCTGCGGCTTCGTCGCCGTCGGGCGACATGAAGGTGAAGTCGTCGAAGTCGAACCCGGGGCCGACCGTGCAGGTGACCAGGCAGAAGCCGACGCCGCCCGGCGCGTCGATCGGACGGGCGGCCTGCCACTGGCCGGCCGGCACGACGTGCTGCGGATGGGCCCCGTGCATGTCCACCGGGCCCAGCTTCACGTGAGCTGGCGCCGTGCGCAACGCCGCGTCGCAGGAATACAGGGCCAGTGGCGCGCCGCCGAGATGCACCCAGACCTCGTCCGACATCACGCGATGCCAGCGCGAATGCTGGCCTGACTCGAGCAGGAAGTAGATGGTGGTCAGCGCATCCCGGCGCGGGCGGCCGTCGGCCGGGGCGACCTGCGCGCTGGAGCGGAATACCTCGCGGTACCAGCCGCCCTCGGGGTGCGGCTGCAGCCCGAGGCTGTCGATGAGTTCGCGCGCCTGCATGGCCGCACTATAGGCCGGGAGCGGCCGGGCCGAGCGCGTCCAGCAGCTTCTGGTGCACGCCGCCGAAGCCGCCGTTGCTCATGCACACGATGTGATCGCCGGGCCGCGCCGCCACGACCACCTGCCGCAGCAGCGTTTCGAGATCCGGTGCGACTTGGGCGCGATCGCCCAGCGGCGCGAGCGCCGCCGCGGCGTCCCAGTCCAGCCCGGCGGCATGGCAGAAGGCGAGGGCGGCCGGCTCCAGGCTCCAGGGCAGCTGGGCGGCCATGGCGCCCAGCTTCATGGTGTTGCTGCGCGGCTCGAACACGGCCAGGATGCGCTCGTCCTGCGCGCCGCTGGCGTCGAGCTTGCGCCGAAGCCCCTCGAGCGTGGTGTGGATGGCGGTCGGGTGGTGCGCGAAGTCGTCGTACACGCGAATGGCGTGGCCGGCACGTTCGACGCTGCCGCGCAGCTCCATGCGCCGGCGCACGTTGCGAAAACTGCCCAGTGCGTCGGCGGCCTCGCCGGGGTCGACGCCCACATGTTCGGCGGCCGCGATCGCCGCCAGCGCGTTCATGCGGTTGTGTTCGCCGGTCAGGGCCCAGGCGACACGGCCGACGCGCTCGCCGCTCCGGCGTACTTCGAAATCGTCCGCGGGGCCGTCGGCCTGCCAGGCGCCGTCGCCGCCGAAGGCGGCCACCTCGCTCCAGCAGCCACGGGCGAGCACCCGCGCCAGGCTTTCTTCCGCGCCGTTCACCACGAGCCTGCCGGTGGCGGGCACGGTGCGAACGAGATGGTGGAACTGCCGTTCGATGGCTGCGAGATCATCAAAGATGTCAGCATGATCGAACTCCAGGTTGTTCAGCACCGCCGTGCGCGGACGGTAGTGGACGAACTTGCTGCGCTTGTCGAAGAAGGCGGTGTCGTACTCGTCCGCCTCGATGACGAACAACGGCCGGCCATGCCCGGCGCCACCATGGCCCAGGCGCGCGGAGACCCCGAAGTCCAGCGGCACACCGCCCACCAGAAAGCCGGGCGCGCGGCCGGCACGCTCGAGGATCCACGCCAACATGGACGTGGTGGTCGTCTTGCCATGCGTGCCGGCCACAGCCAGCACGTGACGGTCCTGCAGCAGCATGTCCGCCAGCCATTGCGGGCCGCTCGTGTAGCGGGCGCCAGCCTCGAGAATGGCCTCCATCAGCGGGAACTTGGCGCTGCCGTCGGGCAGGCGCGCGCGCGAGACGACGTTGCCCACGACGTAGACGTCGGGGTTCAGGGCCATCTGGCCGGCGTCGAAGCCTTCGATCAGATCGATGCCCAGCGCCCGCAACTGATCGCTCATGGGCGGATAGACGCCGGCGTCGCAGCCGGTCACGCGGTGGCCGGCCTCGCGCGCCAGGGCGGCCAGCCCTCCCATGAACGTGCCGCAGATGCCGAGAATGTGAATGTGCATCGGCGGATTCTAGAAGTCGCCGCGCAGACAGCCGCCTCGGACCCCGAGCGGGACCGGGCCGGCGGGGGGGCGTCGCTCGCTCAGGCCCCGGCGCGAGCGATGTCGTCGGCCGCCGCGTGCAGCTTGTCGAGTTGCGACAGCGCCTGCGCCATGGACAGCCGTGCCACCGGCGCCTGCAGGGCGACCGCACAGCGCACCGGCCCGCCGGAACGGTCGCGCACCGGCACGGCGACGCAGACCAGACCGTCGACGTATTCCTCTGCGTCCACCGCGTGGCCCTGGTCGCGAATGCGCGCCAGTTCCTTTTCCATGCGCTCGCGGCTGTCGATGGTGTGTGCGGTGCGCGGGGCGAAGTGCAGCGCTTCGAGCATGCGTTCGCGCGGACCGGTCGGCAGATGCGCCAGCAGAAGCTTGCCGCTGGCCGAGCAGTGCAGCGGGACGCGCGAGCCGGGGCGCAGGTCCAGGCGCAGCGGAAAGTTGGTTTCGACGCGATCGAGGTAGACCACCTCGTCGCCCGACAGCGCAGTCAGGTTGCACGTCTCGCCCACCTGGTCGACCAGGCGGCGCAGCAGCGTGCGGCGCAAGCCGGTGGTGCTGCTGGCGCGCAGCACGTCCTCGGCAAAGCGTGTCAGGCGGGGGGTGACGGCATAGCGGCGGCCGTCGGCGCCGCGCGCCAGCAGTCCGCCGGCTTCCATCTGCTGGAGCATGCGGTGTACCGATGGCTTCGGTTGTCCGCTCAGGCGCACCACGTCGGCCAGGGATTGGGCGTCCCCGGTGCTGGCGACGAGTTCGAGCAATTGCAGCATGCGCAGTCCCGGGGTGAGCGCTTGATCGTGGGTGTTGGGAGCTGCGAATTCTTCGGAAATCATCGGGGCGAGGTCTCAAAAGTAGAGACTTTGTATTAGCAAATCCGAGATTCTGCCCTCTTTTGGGTAAGATGCATGACTTCTAAAGTAGTTTGGAAGCAACATTTCATCAACAAATGCGGTAATCGTCGACGCTTGCAGCGCTTGCGGCGGCGCCCGCTTCGCCGGGCGGGCTGCCAGCCCCGACAATCCGCTCCCGGCGCCACCTGCTTCCCGATGGAAAACGAGTCTCCTCTTCCCCTGCGGCGCGTCCTGATCACCGGCGCTGCCGGCTTTCTCGGGCGCAGCGTGGTGTCCGCCCTGGCGCAGTCGCGCGAGATCGACGCCGTCATTGCCACCGACGTCCGCGACGTGCCGCCCGCGCGGCGCGTGCCCGGCGTCATCTACGAAGTGATGGACGTGCGCTCGCCCGAATTGCAGGGGCTGCTCGAGCGCCGGGCGGTGGACGCCGTCGTGCACCTGGCCGCCACCGTGCCTCCCGGCAGCGGGGGCGACCGCGACTTCGAGTATTCGGTGGATGTACTGGGAACGCGCAACCTGCTCAAGGCCAGCCTGGCCGCCGGCGTGCGCCACCTGGTGGTCGCCTCGAGCGGCGCCGCCTATGGCTACCACGCGGACAACCCGGCGTGGATCACCGAAGACCAGCCCCTGCGGGGCAACGCGGACTTCGTCTGTTCGCACCACAAGCGGCTGGTCGAGGAAATGCTCGCCAGCTACCGCAGTCGCCATCCGCAGCTGCGCCAGACGGTACTGCGCATCGGCACCATTCTTGGCGACCACGCCGACAACCGGGTGACGGCGCTGTTCGACAAACCGCGCCTCATGGCAGTGCGCGGCAGGGACAGCCCTTTCGTCTTCGTCTGGGACGAGGATGTCGCCGGCTGCATCCTGCATGCGATCGCCAGTGGCCGCACCGGGTGCTTCAACGTGGCCGGAGATGGCGCGCTCACGCTCGCGCAGATCGCGGCGTTGCTGCGCAAGCCTGTGCTGGCGGTGCCGGCGCCGCTCCTGCGATTGGGCTTGAGGATCGGCGCGCGCCTGAAGATCAGCCGCTGCGGCCCGGAGCAGATCGATTTCCTGCGCTATCGGCCGGTTCTGGCCAACGACCGGCTCAAGCAGGAGTTCGGCTATGTCCCGCGCAAGACCAGCCTCGAAGCCTTCCTGGCCTTCAAGGCGGCCCGTGCAGCCAGGCGCAGCCTCGCCGCGGACGCATCGCCGCAAGGCTGAACGGGCGGCCGGGCGCGCCCCCGGTTTGCGTACGGCTTCTCCTGCGCCGTGGGCGCGACGACCGGGCACAATCGACCGATGGACACCTCTTCTGCCGCCAAACGCGAGATTGCCGCAGCCGCGGCCCGGCTCGTGGTCGAGGAAGGCCTCGAGTACGGCCCGGCCAAGCGCCGGGCGCTGCGCGAACTCGGCCTGCCGGCGCGCACGGCGCTGCCGGGCAACGACGAGATCGAGGCGTCGGTGCGCGAGTACATCGACGTGTTCTGCGCCGACACCCAGCCGCGCGAACTGCTCGCGCTGCGCCGACTGGCGCTGGAGTGGATGGAGCGCATGGCGCCGTTTCGCCCCCACCTTGGCGGCGCTGTCTGGCACGGAACCGCCACCCGCCTGTCGGACATCTATATCCAGCTGTTCTGCGACGACTCCAAGTCGGCCGAGATCAGCCTGATCGACCATCGCGTCGACTACGAGCCGCGCATGGTCACGGGCTTCCATGGCGAACAGGTCGAGGCGCTCAGCGTGCACGCCATGAGCCGCGAGCTCGGCGAAGAGGTCGGGGTCCACCTGCTGGTGTACGACCTCGACGACCAGCGTGGCGCGCTCAAGCCCGACGCGCAGGGGCGGGCCCCGCGTGGAGACATGGCGGCCGTGCGCCGCCTGATCGAAAAGGACGAGCAGGCATGACAGAGTCGACGTCCATCGAGAGGGTCGAAGGCGGCCGCTCCCGCCGCTGGATGTTGGGCGCCGTGGCCGTGGCAGCGGCCGGCGCCGGCGCGGCGGCGGCATGGTGGCAAGCCCGTGACGATCGCGGTGGAACTGCATTGGATGCCGGGTTCTGGTCCGGCCGGTTCGATCGGCCGGACGGCGGCGAACTGGCCCTGACAACGCTGCGAGGCAAGCCGCTGCTGGTGAACTTCTGGGCCACGTGGTGCGCGCCCTGCGTCGAGGAAATGCCGATGCTCGATGCCTTTTTCCGTGAAAATGCCGCGAACGGCTTTCAAGTGGTGGGTTTGGCCATCGATCAGCCGAGCGCGGTGCGCAAGTTTCTTGCGCGAACGCCGGTCGCCTATCCGATCGGGCTGGCCGGCGTGGCCGGCACCGACATGCTCCGTCAGCTGGGCAACACGCAAGGAGGGTTGCCCTTTACGCTCGCCGTGGGCGCGGACGGCAAGGTGGCCGCACGTAAAATGGGAAAGCTGGAGCGCAGCGACCTCGACAGTTGGCGTCGTGATCTCTTTCACGGTTAGAATGATCTGTTAACCTCGATTTTGGCGCTCATAAGCGTGATTACGCCGAAGTTAGCGGTCATTCATTCACTTTGAATACTAATTGAGCACTACCCAGTGCGAAAGCCCGGCGCATGCCGGCAATGGAGTCCCATGGACCTGCGCAAGCTCAAAACACTGATCGACCTCGTGTCGGAATCCAACATCTCCGAGTTGGAGATCACCGAAGCCGAGGGCAAGGTGCGGATCGTCAAGGCCGGCGCCGAAAGCGCCGCCCCCGTGCAATACGTTCAGGCGCTGCCGGCGGCTGCGGCAACGGCCGCGCCCGCCGCCGCGCCGGCTGCCGCGGCCTCTCCGGCTCCGGCGCCCGCGCCGGCACAGCCCCAGGGGCATGTGGTCAAGTCGCCGATGGTGGGCACCTTCTATCGTGCTTCCAGTCCCGGCGCGGCGCCCTTCGTGGAAGTGGGCGCGCAGGTCAAGGAAGGCGACACGATCTGCATCATCGAGGCCATGAAGATCCTCAACGAGATCGAGGCCGACAAGAGCGGCACCATCACCCAGATCCTCGGCGAGAACGGTCAGGCGGTCGAATACGGCCAGCCGCTGTTCACCATCGAGTAAGCATGCCAATGACGCTCGTGGACGATCGCGGCCCGTGCGCCGTGGTGGCCGCGGGCACCACCCGGTCCAGCCGCCGCCCGTGCGTGTGCGCGGCCTCAGGCCGCGGGAGAAACGATGTTTAAGAAGATCCTTGTGGCCAACCGTGGGGAGATTGCCCTGCGGGTCCAGCGGGCCTGTGCCGAAATGGGCATCAAGGCCGTCATGGTCTATTCAGAAGCCGACCGCGACGCCAAGTACGTCAAGCTGGCGCAGGAGGCTGTGTGCATCGGCCCGGCGCCGTCCGGGCAGAGCTATCTCAACATGCCGGCCATCATCTCGGCGGCCGAGGTCACCGACTCCGAGGCGATCCACCCCGGCTATGGCTTCCTAAGCGAGAACGCCGACTTCGCCGAGCGCGTGGAACAAAGCGGCTTCCAGTTCATCGGCCCGACGCCGGAGAACATCCGCATCATGGGCGACAAGGTCTCGGCCAAGCAGGCGATGATCAAGGCGGGCGTGCCCTGCGTGCCCGGGTCGGAGGGTGAGTTGTCCGACGATCCGGCCACCAACAAGCGCATCGCGCGGGCCATCGGCTACCCGGTGATCATCAAGGCTGCGGGCGGCGGCGGCGGGCGCGGCATGCGCGTGGTGCACACCGAGGCGGCGCTGGTCAACGCCATCCAGATGACGAAGGCGGAGGCCCAGGCGGCCTTCAACAACGGCGCGGTGTACATGGAGAAGTTTCTCCAGAACCCGCGGCACATCGAGATCCAGGTGCTGGCCGACAAGCACAAGAACGCCGTCTACCTGGGCGAGCGCGACTGCTCCATGCAGCGGCGCCACCAGAAGGTGATCGAGGAGTCTCCCGCGCCGGGCATCGCGCGCAAGCTCATCGAGCGCATCGGCGAGCGCTGCACAGCCGCGTGCAAGAAGATCGGCTACCGCGGCGCCGGCACCTTCGAGTTCCTGTACGAGGACGGCGAGTTCTACTTCATCGAAATGAACACGCGCGTGCAGGTCGAGCATCCGGTCACCGAGATGGTCACCGGCATCGACATCGTCAAGACGCAGATCATGGTGGCGGCCGGCGAGAAGCTGCCGTTTACCCAGCGCCAGATCGAACAGCGCGGCCATGCCATCGAATGCCGCATCAACGCCGAGCACCCCTACAAGTTCACGCCGTCGCCGGGGCGCATCACGATGTGGCACCCGCCGGGCGGCCCGGGCGTGCGGGTCGACTCGCATGCCTACACGAACTACTTCGTGCCGCCCAACTATGACTCGATGATCGGCAAGATCATCGTTCATGGCGACACGCGCGAGCAGGCGCTGGCGCGCATGCGCCAGGCTCTCAACGAGACGGTGGTCGAGGGCATCCAGACGAACATCGCGCTGCACCGCGAACTGATGGTCGACGCCAAGTTCATGAGCGGCGGCACCAACATCCACTACCTGGAAGAGTGGCTCGGCGCCCACGCGCGCTGAGCAAGGAGCCCGGCCGATGTTCGAACTGCACCTGCTTGCCCCGGAGGACAGGATCGAGATCCTGGGCGAGGCGCTGGATGCGCTCGACGCATTGAGCACCTCGGTCGAGGATGCCGACGCCCAGACCGAGGCGGAGCGCGCGCTGTTCGGCGAGCCGGGAATGCCGCCGCCCAAGGCCGGGTGGGAGCGCTCGCGGGTGACCGCGCTGTTCCCGACCGAGGAGGCCGCGCGCGAGGCGGGGCTGGTGCTGTCGGCGCAGGACTTCTTCGACGGCTGCGAGCTCGTCGGGGTCTTCGAGGTGCCCGAGCAGGATTGGGTACGCCTGACGCAGTCACAGTTCGCACCGGTGGAGATCACGCCCGAATTCTGGATCGTGCCGACCTGGCACCAGCCGCCGGCTGCCGCCCGCCAGGTGATCCGGCTCGATCCGGGCCTGGCCTTCGGGACGGGAACCCACCCGACCACCCGCATGTGCCTGCGCTGGATCGCCGGTGCCGGCGCGCTCGCCTCGCGCCGCGTGCTGGACTACGGTTGCGGCTCGGGCATTCTCGCCATCGGTGCCGCCAAGTTCGGCGCCAGCGACATCGACGCCGTGGACATCGACCAGGCCGCGGTGGAATCGACGCGGCTCAATGCGCAGGCGAACCAGGTGCAACTGAGGGCCGGCCTGCCGGATGCCGCCGCGGGCACCTACGACATCGTCCTGGCCAACATCCTGGCGACGCCACTGAAGGTGCTGGCGCCGCTGCTGTGCCGGCACGTGGCGCCGGGCGGATCGCTGGTGCTGGCGGGCATCCTCGATCGCCAGGCGCAGGAGTTGCAAGAGGCGTATGCGCCCTATCTGAAGCTGTCGGTGGCCGACACCGAGGACGGCTGGATCCTGATGACCGGCCGCGCCTGAACGCGCATGCCGGCAAGGGCGGACCACGCGCCGGCGCCGCGCCCGGCCATGCCGTACGAGGGCACCCCTACAATTCGCGCCACATGAGACTCGTCACCCGCTGCCCCGCATGTGCGACCACATTCAAGGTCGTCCGGGACCAGCTTCGCATCTCCGAGGGATGGGTTCGCTGCGGCCGTTGCAGCGAGGTGTTCGACGCCACTCAGGCACTGTGGGAGACGAACGACGACGGCACGCCGGTGGCAGCCGTTCCTGGCGCGTCGGCCCCTGCGCCTGGCCAGGCGTCTGCGCCGGCGCCGGCTGCCACGCCCGTCGTCGAAAGCGGCGAAGACGACTCGCACGACGACGATGCCTTCGACCTCGGGCCGGAGGCTCCGCCGTTGCCCGCCGGCATCGAGATGCCAGCGATGTCGTGGCCGAAAGCCGATCTGCTCGATCTCGGCGGCGGCTCGGCAGCCATCCCCGCGCCCACGGCGCCGCGCTGGACGTCCGAGCCGGTGAGCGTGGCCTATTCCGAAGCGGCGCAGCGCTTCGGTGACGCGGCGCACGAACCGCGGTTCGACGCACTGCCGTCGCTCGACCTCGGCCTGCCCGCGGATCGCGACAGCGCCCCGGCGCAGCGGCGCGAGCCCGAGTTCTCGCCTGTGCTCACCGGCCCGTCTGCCGCCGTCTCGCCGATCGAGGAGGCCGTGAACGCGCAGTTGCAGAAGGCCTTGCGGCGCGAACGCGTCAAGGCGCTGCGCCGCGAGCGCTCCGAGCAGCGCGAGCGGGAGCGCCACGGCCATGCGTCGAGTGCCGGCGATCCGAGTTTCGATGCATCGCCCGTCGCCGATGGCGCGGCTTCCGTCGATCTGCATGCGGCGGACGTCGGCGGCTCGCCATCTTCCGCGCCGTCGTCCGCCGAGCGGCCGGCATTGCGCCTTCCATCGGAATCGGCTTCCCATGCCGACGCGACGCATGTCGCCGCGCCAGCGGCGGCGCCGCTGCCGAGCTTTGCCGACGTGTCGGCCGACCAGGACGCGCGGCCGCGGCGGCGCGCCGGCAACTGGCTGTGGGCACTGGCTTGCCTGTGCGCGCTGGCGGTGCTGGCGTTGCAGTATCTGCGCCACGAGCGCGACATCCTGGTCGCCCGCCAGCCCCAGCTGCGTCCGGTTCTGCAGGCGCTGTGCGACTGGACCCATTGCCGGCTGGCCGCTCCTCGCATGATTGCCGCCATCAGCATCGAAGGGGCCTCCCTTTCGAGCGATCGCAACGAGGGCTACCGGCTCGACTTCACGTTGCGCAACGGAGCGCGCATGCCGCTCGCCATGCCGGCAGTGGAACTGACCCTGCTGGACACCCAGGAGCGAGCGCTGGTGCGCCGGGTCCTGCAACCGAATGAATTCGGCGCACCGGGCGTGCTGGCGGCCGGCGCCGAACGCAATGCGTCCCTGCCGGTTCGTCTGAGCGGCCCCGATGCTGCCGGCTTGCCGCCTGTCGCGGGCTATCGCCTTTCGGCCTTCTATCCCTGAGGCGCGGTCGCACCGCCTTTCTTCAACCGACCACCACACACTATGGCCACCGTCATTTGCGGCTCCCTCGCCTTCGACACGATCATGAGCTTCGAGGGTCGTTTCGCCGACCAGATCCTGCCGGACCAGTTGCACATCCTCAATGTGTCCTTCCTGGTGCCGGGCCTGCGGCGCGACTTCGGCGGCTGCGCCGGCAACGTCGCCTATGCCCTCAATGCCCTGGGCGGCAAGGCGTTGCCGATGGCCACGGTCGGCAGCGATGGCGCCGACTACATCCGGCGCCTGCGCGATCTGGGCATCTCGACCGAGTTCGTGCGCGAAGTGTCGGACACCTACACCGCGCAAGCGATGATCATGACGGACCGCGACAACAACCAGATCACGGCCTTCCATCCGGGCGCCATGCAGCAGGCACACCTGACGCGGATCGACGCGCGGGAGGACATCCGCCTGGGCATCATCTCGCCGGATGGGCGCGACGCCATGCTCGAGCATGCCGAGCAGTTCAAGGCGGCCGGCATTCCGTTCGTGTTCGATCCGGGGCAGGGCCTGCCGATGTTCAACGGCGACGAGTTGGCGCACTTCATCGAGCTGGCCGACTGGGTTACCGTCAACGACTATGAAGGCCGCATGCTCAGCGAGCGCACGGGCTTGGACAGCGCCGAAATATCGCGGCGCGTGCGCGGGCTGGTGGTCACGTTGGGCGCTGACGGGTGCGAAGTGTGGACCGATGGCGCCAAGACGCATGTTCCAGCCGTCGCGCCGGCCCAGGTGGTGGATCCCACCGGGTGCGGCGACGCCTGGCGCGGCGCGCTGCTCTACGGACTGGAGCAGGACTGGCCGCTGGCGCGCTGCGCAGAACTGGGCAATCGCCTCGGGGCGCTCAAGATCGCCCAGCGCGGACCGCAGAACTACGGGGTCGACCGGGCCGCCCTCGGACTCTGACAGGCCTCGGCCGGTCCAAAGACAAAAAAGCCCGGCACCGTGAGGTGCCGGGCTTTGGCCTTGGAGAGGCTCAGGCTCAGGGCTTGCCGGCCGTCGGGAAGGGCCAGGCTGCTTGCGGGTTCAGAGTGGTCTGAGCCGCAGGGGCAGGCGTTGCCTTGGGGGCAGCGGGAGCCTTGGCAGCCTTCTTGGCAGCAGGCTTCTTCGCGGCTTTCTTGGCGACCGCCTTCTTGGCGACCTTCTTCGCAACCGCCTTCTTCGCAACCTTCTTGGCTACCGCCTTCTTGGCGATCTTCTTCGCTGCGGGCTTGGCGACCTTCTTGGCGACGGCTTTCTTCGCCGCGGTCTTCACGACCTTCTTGGCGACGGCCTTCTTTGCCGCGGTCTTGGCGACCTTCTTCGCGACAGCCTTCTTCACCGCGGTCTTGGCGACCTTCTTGGCGACGGCCTTCTTTGCCGCGGTCTTCACGACCTTCTTGGCGACCGCCTTCTTCACGGCGGGACGCGCGACCTTCTTCGCCACGACCTTCTTGGCGACGGCCTTCTTTGCTACCTTCTTGGCGGCGGCTTTCTTGGCCGGCGCTTTCTTTGCAGTTGCCATTTTCTTTCTCCTTGATCAAGTTGAAGAATCAACCTTTTGAAGCACTTCAGGGCCCTTCACGGACCCATTGAAGCGATCCATGGCATTGAGGACGTGGCCTCAGTGCCATGAACACCTGCGCCCCGGGCGCCGCACTCTTTTCGGTGCATCCGGCGCCAAGGGCAATACCGATCTTGTTTTGTCGTCGTATCGAACGCGAAACTCAATCCCAAGAAAGCGCACCGCCCGATTGATACTCGATCACACGGGTCTCGAAAAAGTTGCGCTCCTTCTTCAGGTCAATCATCTCGCTCATCCAGGGGAACGGGTTTTCCTCGTTCGGGAAGAGCGCTTCGAGGCCGATCTGCGTGGCGCGACGGTTCGCGATGTAACGCAGGTAGCCCTTGAACATGGAGGCATTCATGCCCAGCACGCCACGCGGCATGGTGTCTTCGGCATAACGGTATTCCAGCTCGACCGCCTTGGCGAACAGCGCCTTGATCTCGGCCTTGAACTCGGCCGTCCACAGATGCGGGTTCTCGAGCTTGAGCTGGTTGATCAGGTCGATGCCGAAATTGCAGTGCATCGACTCGTCGCGCAGGATGTACTGGTACTGCTCGGCGGCGCCGGTCATCTTGTTCTGCCGGCCCAGCGCCAGGATCTGCGTGAAGCCGACGTAGAAGAACAGGCCTTCCATCAGGCAGGCGAAGACGATCAGGCTCTTGAGCAGCGTCTGGTCGTTCTCGGGCGTGCCGGTGTGGAAGTTCGGGTCCATGATCGCCTCGATGAAGGGGATCAGGAACTGGTCCTTCTCGCGGATCGAGGCGACCTCGTTGTAGGCGTTGAAGATCTCGGCCTCGTCCAGGCCCAGCGACTCCACGATGTACTGGTAGGCGTGGGTGTGGATCGCTTCCTCGAAGGCCTGGCGCAGCAGGAACTGGCGGCACTCCGGCGCCGTGATGTGGCGGTAGGTGCCCAGCACGATGTTGTTGGCGGCCAGCGAGTCGGCGGTGACGAAGAAGCCCAGGTTGCGCTTGACGATGCGGCGCTCGTCCTCGGTCAGCCCGTTCGGGTCCTTCCAGAGGGCGATGTCGCGCGTCATGTTCACTTCCTGCGGCATCCAGTGGTTGGCGCAGGTGGCGAGGTATTTTTCCCAGGCCCACTTGTACTTGAAGGGCACCAGCTGGTTGACGTCGGTCTGGCCGTTGATGATGCGCTTGTCGGCCGCGACCACGCGCCGGGCGCTGGCGGTCGGCAGCGCGGCTGCCGCGGAGGCAGGTGCGAGCGAGGCCGGCGTGTGCGAAGCGACGGGCTGCAGCGCCGGCGAGGCATGCTGCGAAGTCGGCAGTTCCATCGCGCGGCCGATCGGGTTCACGGGCGCTGCGTTGTGCTTGACTTCTTCGTCCCAGGTCAACATAGAGATTCCAATACTCAAATTATGTGAGCAACGCCGTGAGTTGAAAAGTGTTCGCCCACAACGCGCTCGTCGTTCATGCGTTCATGTTGTTCGCATGCATCGCGTCGTCACGCGAAATTCCAGATGGAATGCGCGACGACGCGTGCAGCATCAACGCTCACTGGCAGGCTTCGCAGGTCGGATCGTCGATCCCGCAGAACTTGATGTCGGTGGCGGGCACCGCATTCATCTGCTGCTGCGCCGCGGCCGCTGCGGCCTCGAGTGCGCTCATGCCGCCATTGTCCGCGCCGGAAGAAACGGCGTTGAGCCGGCCCGACTGCACGGTGGACTTCTCGGCGTGCGTGGCGCTGATTGTGCGCAGGTAGTAGGTGGTCTTGAGGCCGCGCAGCCAGGCCAGCTTGTAGGTCTCGTCGAGCTTCTTGCCCGATGCGCCGGCCATGTAGATGTTGAGCGACTGCGCCTGGTCGATCCATTTCTGGCGGCGCGCGGCGGCCTCGACCAGCCAGTGCGTCTCGACCTCGAATGCGGTGGCGTAGAGCGCCTTGACGTCCTGCGGCACGCGGTCGATCGGGCGCAGCGAGCCGTCGAAGTGCTTCAGGTCCATCACCATCACGTCGTCCCAAAGGCCCAGGCGCTTGAGATCGCGCACCAGGTAATGGTTGATGACGGTGAATTCGCCCGACAGGTTCGACTTGACCGAGAGGTTGCCGAAGCACGGCTCGATCGACGCGTCCACGCCGATGATGTTGGAAATCGTTGCAGTCGGCGCGATGGCCACGCAGTTGGAGTTGCGCATGCCGTCCTGGCGGATCTTGGCGCGCAGCGCCTCCCAGTCGAGCGTGGACGAGCGGTCCACTTCGACGAAGCCGCCGCGCGCCTGCTCCAGCAGATTCAGCGTGTCCAGCGGCAGGACGCCCTTGTCCCACAGCGAACCCTTGTAGCTGGAGTACCGGCCGCGCTCCTTGGCCAGCTCGGTCGAGGCCCAGTACGCGTGGTAGCAGATCGCTTCCATGGAGCGGTCGGCGAATTCGACCGCGTCCTGGCTGGCGTAGGGGATGCGCAGTTCATACAGCGCGTCCTGGAAGCCCATCACGCCCAGGCCGACGGGACGGTGGCGCAGGTTGGAGTCCCGAGCCTTCTTGACGGCGTAGTAGTTGATGTCGATCACGTTGTCGAGCATGCGCATGGCCGTCGTCACGGTACGCGCCAGCTTTTCCTGGTCGATCACCTTGGCCGCGCCGCCTTCGGCGCCGTGCGGGGCATCCTTGAGGTGCTGCAGCAGGTTGATCGAGCCGAGGTTGCACACCGCGGTTTCGGTGTCGCTCGTGTTCAGGGTGATCTCGGTGCACAGGTTGGACGAATGCACCACCCCGGCGTGCTGCTGCGGCGAGCGCACGTTGCAGGCGTCCTTGAACGTGATCCAGGGATGGCCGGTCTCGAACAGCATCGTGAGCATCTTGCGCCACAGGTCGGTGGCGGGCACGGTGCGGCTGGGCTTGATCTCGCCACGCGCTGCCTTTTCCTCGTAGGCGACGTAGGCGGCCTCGAAGGCGGCGCCGAACTTGTCGTGCAGGTCCGGCACGTTCGACGGCGAGAACAGCGTCCAGCTTCCGTTTTCCATGACCCGGCGCATGAACAGGTCCGGGATCCAGTTGGCCGTGTTCATGTCGTGCGTGCGGCGGCGGTCGTCGCCGGTGTTCTTGCGCAGTTCCAGGAACTCCTCGATGTCCAGGTGCCAGGTCTCGAGGTAGGTGCAGACGGCGCCCTTGCGCTTGCCGCCCTGGTTGACGGCCACGGCGGTGTCGTTGACGACCTTAAGGAACGGCACGACGCCTTGCGACTCGCCGTTGGTTCCCTTGATGTGGCTGCCCAGCGCCCGCACGCGGGTCCAGTCGTTGCCCAGGCCGCCGGCGAACTTCGACAGCAGAGCGTTTTCCTTGATCGACTCGTAGATGCCGTCCAGGTCGTCCGGCACGGTGGTCAGGTAGCAGCTCGACAGCTGCGAGCGCAGCGTGCCGCTGTTGAACAGGGTCGGCGTGCTGGACATGAAGTCGAACGACGACAGCACTTCGTAGAACTCGATGGCGCGCGCTTCGCGATCGATCTCGCCCAGTGCCAGCCCCATCGCCACGCGCATGAAGAAGGCCTGCGGCAACTCGATGCGGCTCTTGCGCACATGCAGGAAATAGCGGTCGTACAGCGTCTGCAGACCCAGGTAGTCGAACTTCAGGTCGCGTTCGGCCTTGAGGGCGCCGCCCAGGCGGGCCAGGTCGTACTGCAGCAGCTTCTCGTCGAGCAGTTCGTTTTCCACGCCCTTCTTGATGAACTGCGGGAAGTAGTCGGCATAGGTGGTGGCGCGATCGGCCGGGGCCACTTCGCGGCCGACGATTTCCTTGAAGATCGTGTGCAGCAGCAGGCGGGCGGTGGCGAAGGTGTAGTCCGGATCCTTCTCGATCAGGGTGCGGGCGGCCAGGATGGAGGCCTTGTACACCTCGTCGAGCGGCACGCCGTCGTACAGGTTGCGCATGGTCTCGGCCACGATCGGGTCGGCGCTGACGCCGTCGCCCAGGCCGGCACAGGCCGACTCGATCAGCGACTTGAGTTCGCCCAGGTCGAGCGCCACGCGCTCGCCGCCGTCGAGCACGTGCAGCTGCGCAACCACCGGCTGCTGCACGGGCTCGCCCTGGCGTGCGCGTTCCTGCGAACGGCGCTCGCGGTAGAGCACGTACGCGCGGGCCACTTCATGGTGGCTGCCGCGCATCAGGCCCAGTTCGACCTGGTCCTGCACGTCTTCGATGTGGAAGGTGCCGCCGCCCGGGCGCGAGCGCACCAGCGCGCGAACCACGCCCTGCGTCAGGTCGTCGACGGTCTCGCGAACGCTGGCCGATGCCGCGCCCTGGGTGCCGTGCACCGCCAGGAAGGCCTTCATCATCGCAATCGCGACCTTGTTCGGCTCGAAGGGCACGACGGCCCCGTTGCGCCGAATGATCTGGTAGTGGGCCAGGGCCGCGCTGCTGGGCTGGCCGGCCACGTCGCGCGCCTGGCTGCTGGCCGGCAGGGGACGTTGGAGTGCGGAGGACGAAGGATTCTGGGCAGTCTGCATTCGGGGTGTCCTTTTGGAGTGACTTTTGTTGTGCAAAGGTTGGCAAGGGCCGACTTCGCAGGGCTGCCGCCTCAATCGGCTGCCGTGCGGTGCACACACTATATATGGGGTCCAGGGGGGTAGCAATCTACTAGATATGGTGTTTTCCACACATATTTGCCGTTGCTTGAGAATGTGTATCCGGGCCATGCGCGCTGCGCACCCCATCAATACTTAAAGCTTCGTGCCGAAGCCCCGGCGCATGCGGCTTTCGAGCCGATTTCGCGCGCAATGCCGCATGAAATCTGGATGTCGCGGCGCGCTGTTCGGCCGTTGGCTCCAGACGGCGACAGGCCATCGGAAAGCCGGTCGCGATTGAGAAAATTCAGCGCGGCAATGTCTGTGGCGGAAACGCGGCGTCCGGCCAGCCCAGGGATGCACGCAACCGGGCCCAGTCGAATCCGGCACCGGGATCATGCTTGCGCCCCGGCGCGATGTGCTCGTGCCCCGCCACGTGGGCGATCGGGTAGCGCTTCGCGAGCGCGGGCATGAGCTCGCGCAGCGCGTCGTACTGCGCCGGCTCGAAGTACTCGCCCTCCAGGCCTTCGAGCTCGATGCCGATCGAGTCGTCGTTGCACTGGCTGCGCCCGCGCCAGCAGGACGCGCCGGCGTGCCAGGCACGGGCGTCGCAATCGACGAACTGCCACAGGCTGCCATCGCGCCGCACAAGAAAGTGGGCCGACACTTCCAGCCCGCGGATGCTCTGGAAGTAGGGATGCGCTTCCCAGTCCAGTCGGTTGGTGAACAGCTGCAGGATCTCGTCGCCGCCGTAGCGGCCCGGCGGCAGGCTCATGGAATGCAGCACAACCAGGTCGATCCGGGCATCTGCCGGACGATCGCCGAAGTTGGGCGAGGGCAGGGTGTGGGCCGGCGCATACCAGCCGCCGCGCCACGGACCGTCGGCCGGGTCAGTCATCGTTGCCGCTGCCGGCGGCGTCGTCGCCGTGCGGCGTGTTGATGCCCAGCCGCGCGATGCGGTAGCGGATCTGGCGCAGGCTCAGTCCGAGCCGGGCCGCCGCGGCGGTGCGGTTGAAGCCGCTTTCGTTGAGTGCGCGCACGAGGATGTCGCGCTCGTGCCGGTCCAGGTAGCCCTGCAGGTCGCCGGGCAGTCCGCCGGCCAGGGGCGTCTCGGCCGGGGCAGCGCGCTGCTGCGACGCGGCCGGTGAAGGCGCTGGTGAGGCGTCGGCGCGCACGCGCGCGTCGGCGGTCGCTTCGATCGCGTGCGTCTCGGCACAGTCGGAATCCAGTTGCAATTCGTCCCCGTCGGCCAAGGCGACCGCGCGATGCAGCAGGTTTTCCAGCTCGCGCACATTGCCGTGCAGGGGATGCGTGGCCAGCTGCTGCATGGCGGCGCCCGACAGGCGCACCGCGGGCATGCCGCCTTCCCGCCCGATGCGCTCGAGCAATGCCGAACACAGTGCGGGCAGGTCTTCGCGCCGGTCCCGCAGGGCCGGCACCGGAATTTCGATCACGTTGAGGCGATAGAAAAGGTCCTGCCGGAAGCGGCCGGCCGCGACCTCTGCCTGCAGGTCCTTGTGGGTGGCGCTGACGATGCGCACGTCGACGGCGTCCTCCTGCGTCGAGCCGATCGGCCGCACGCTGCGCTCCTGGATGGCACGCAGGAGCTTGGACTGCATGGCCAGCGGCAGGTCTCCGATCTCGTCGAGAAACAGCGTGCCGCCGCGTGCGGCCTGGAAGTAGCCGTCGCGGTCGGCGGCCGAGCCCGTATAGGAGCCCTTGCGTGCGCCAAAGAACTCGGCCTCGAGCAGGTTCTCGGGAATCGCGCCGCAATTGACCGCGACGAACGGGCCTTCGCAGCGCTGGCTGCAGGCATGCACCGCACGCGCGACCAGTTCCTTGCCGGTGCCCGACTCGCCGCGCACGTGAATCGGCGCCATGCCGCGCGCGACCTTGGCGATTCGCGCCTTCACCATCCGCATCGGCTCGGACTGGCCGACCAGCCGCTGCAAGGCGGCATCGGCAGCGCTGGCAGGGCCGGCCGGCGGTACGTCAACGGCTGGCGACACGGCCACGGGCGCTCCCGGCGTGCCGCCTGCGGCCAGGGACATGCTGCCCGCCGCGGCCAGCACCGGCGCTGGTCGCTCCTGCAAGGCGGAGGCCACCACGGCGCGAAACTGCTTGAGGTCGACCGGCTTGGTCAGGTAGTCGAAGGCCCCGGCCTTGAGGGCTTCCACCGCGTTCTCGGCCGAGCCGTAGGCGGTCATCACGACGCAGCGCTCGCCGCGTTGCGCCACGTGGATGCGCTGGAGCAGTTCCATGCCCAGGCCGTCGGGCAGCCGCATGTCGGTGATCACGGCGTCGAATTGCCGGGCGCGCAGCAGTTCCCAGGCTTCGGCCACGGTGCCCGCTGCCTCGACGCGATAGCCCTCGCGCAGCAGCGTCAGCTCGTAGAGCGTGCGCAGGTCCGGCTCGTCGTCAACGACGAGGATGCGCGCGGATGAGGCGGGGCTGGCGGCGGTTTGGCTCACGTTCCTATTGTGTCAGCGGCCGGACTGGTCCGGCGCGAAGCGAATATAGAACTCGTTGCCTTCCGGGCCGTTGGCCGCGATGGCGCGGCGCTCGTAGCCGATGCTGGCGCCATGGCGTTCGCACAACTCGCGGCAGATGAACAGGCCCAGCCCGGAGGAGCGGCTCTCGGAGGAGAAGAACGGCTCGAACAGGTGCTTGCGCACGGCCGATTCCAACGGTGCGCCGTCGCTCCATATCTGCAGGATGGCGCGTCCGCCCGCGTCGACCTGCGTCGCGACCTGGATCGCGCCTTCGCGGTCGCCCGCATAGCGCGCGGCGTTGTCCAGCAGGTTGACCAGGATGCGGCGCAGGTGCTCGCCATCGAACGGCACCACGCTGCCGCCGGCATCGAGCTGCAGCAACACGCCCTGTTGCCGGCTCTGGCGCACCCATTCCTCGGCCAGGACGCGCACCGTCGGGTCCAGCGCAATCTGCTCGGCCAGTGGCAGCACGCGCTGCTGGCGGACCCGAGCCACGTCCAGCACGTCGTCCACGATGCGGGCCAGCCGCTGCGCGTTGTGCTGGACCATCTCGGTCAGGCGCCGCTGACCGGGCTCCTGCAGATCCTCGGCCAGCAAGGCGCTGGCCTGGGTGATTGCCGCCAGCGGATTGCGGATCTCGTGCGCCACTGCCGCGGACATGCGGCCCATGGCGGCCAGTTTCTCGGTGCGGATTCGCGCTTCGAGTTCGCGCAGGTCCTGCAGGAACATGACGCAAAGGCCTTCGACGCGCGAGTCGACCGAGGGGGTCAGCCGCGTGCGCACGCGGACCTCACGCGCCGAGCCCTGGCGTTGCGCCACCGGAATCTCCTGCGACAGGCCCTGGCCGAGCGCGAACGTCTCGCGCGCCAGCGCGCCCAGCGCCTGCCAGGCAGGATGGCTGTCGAGCGAGAACGGTGTGGGCAGGCCTGCCAGGCCCTGGCCCAGGATCTCGTCGGCCGCCGGATTGGCCGCATGCACTCGGCCCTGGGCATCGATCACCAGCACGCCCTCGCTCAGCGTCTCGATCACCAGGTCGTTGACCAGGGCGTGCAGGTGCGCCGTGCTGCGGTTGCGCAGCGCGATGTTTTCCTCGCGCGCCAGGCGCAGCGCCAGCTCGTGGGCCAGCAGCGCGACGGCGAACAGGCCAGTGCCGGTCAGGGCCGCCTGCACGAAGCGCGTGGGCGAGTCGCCCGATGTGTTGAACCAGTGCCAGCCGGCGTCGAGCAGCAGCAGCAGCGTGGCCACGGCCGTGGTGCCGAGGCCGACCGAGACGCTGCCGAGCACCGCGGCCATCAGGACCGGCAGCGCGAACAGCGGCGCATAGTTGATGTTGCCCTGCTGATGCAGCTGGAGCAGGGCGAAGACGGCCAGATCGACGGCGACGGTGGACAGCCAGGCGCCGCCGAAGGCGCGCAAGGGCAACTGGAACCGGCCGTAACGCCAGGCCAGCAGCGTCGCCGCGAGATAGGTGGCCGACAGCAGCACCGGCAGCATCGGCAGCGCCGGCCCCATGCCCCAGGCGAAGGCCTGCAACATCAGCAGCACCACGGCAACGAAGCAGCGGGCGCTCATGAACCCGCGCAGCAGGCGATGCAGTGAATGGCTGCGCAGGCCCGGCGGGATGCTGGCCTCGAGCCCACCCCAGTCGGTGGCGGCTTCTCCGCGTGACCACAGCAGCGGGTTCATCGGGCGGGCACCCCGCGCGGTTTCATGCGGGGCCGGCTTGCCGGTGCGCGGTGCTGCAATACACCTTGCCGCCTTCGCCGGCAATGGCGTCGGCCGCCGGCAGGTGCAGGCCGCAATGGGCGCAGCGAAGCATGGCCTGGGGCTCGCCCGGCGTGCGGGTGCGCGGCAGCCCGGCTGGCGGCTGGCGGCGCGCGATCTCGTCGCGCCGGCGGGAACGCCAGATCATGAAGGCGACCCAGACGACCGCGATGACCAACAGGTATTTCATATTTCAGGCAACCGGACGATGCAGCACCACCTCGAGCACGAAGCGAGACCCGACGTAGGCCAGCAGCAGCAGCACGCTGCCCGCATAGAGCACGCGCGTGGCGGCGCGGCCGCGCCAGCCGAAGCGTGCGCGGCCGATCAGCAGCACGCCGAAGGTGATCCAGGCCAGCACGGAGAACACCGTCTTGTGATCCCATTTCCATCCGCGCAGCGACGTGCCGTAGAGTTGCTCGGAAAACAGCAGGCCCGCCACCAGCGTGGCCGTCAGCAGCACGAAGCCGGCGGTGACGAAGCGGAAGGTCAGGCGCTCGAGCGTCAGCAGCGGCAGGCCGCCTTCGGGCGCGCTGGCCTGGCGCATCTGGGTTTCGGCCCGGCCCATCAGCCAGGCGTGGATGACAGCAGCGGCGAACAGGCCATACGACGCAATGCCCAGCGCCAGGTGCAGCGGCAGCCAGGGCGAGGCCGACACGTGCAGCGGACTGCCGGGGAACGCCAGCGCCAGCAGGACGCAGGCAGCGCCTATCAGCGCCAGCACGCGCCGCACATTCAGGTGCGGATACAGGCGGCTTTCCACCGCGTGCACCGTGAGCACCAGCCAGGCCGTGACCGACAGCGCCGGCGCGAAGCCGAAGCGCGCGTGCCCCGCGGCCAGCCCGTCGGCGAGCGTGGCGGCGTGCAGCAGCCAGGCCAGGCCCAGCAGCAACTGGGCGGCCTTGCGGTCGAGCCGGGAAGCTGCCGCGGCGGTGATGCCGTAGGCAGCCGCGGTGGCGATGCCCAGTGCCACACCGAGTGGGGAGGGGCTCGCTAGAATCATCGATCGGAGTTTAGCCTCTCGCCTTGCCGTGCCCCGGGTTCCGGGGCGTCTCCCGCACCTCTCTCACCCGGCCTTGTTGCCGGGCAGCATCATGGCCAGCGCCCTTACCGAAAAATTCTCCCGTCTCGTCAAGCAGATGAGCGGCCAGGCCCGCATCACCGAAGGCAACGTGCAGGACATGTTGCGCGAAGTGCGGATGGCCCTGCTCGAAGCCGACGTCGCCCTGCCGGTGGTGCGCGACTTCGTCGCCCGCGTCAAGGAAAAGGCCATGGGGCAGGAGGTCCTGGGCTCGCTCAAGCCGGGACAGGCGCTGGTCGGCATCGTCAACCGCGAGCTCGCCGCGACCATGGGCGAGGGCGTGTCCGACATCAACCTGGTCGCGCAGCCGCCGGCGGTCATCCTGATGGCCGGCCTGCAGGGCGCCGGCAAGACCACCACCACGGCCAAGCTGGCCAAGCACCTGATCGAGAAGCGCAAGAAGAAGGTGCTGACCGTCTCGGGCGACGTCTACCGCCCGGCCGCCATCGAGCAGCTCAAGACGGTGACGAAGCAGGCCGGGGCCGAGTGGTTCCCGAGTACGCCCGACCAGAAGCCGGTGGACATCGCCCGCGCCGCGCTCGAGCATGCGCGACGCCACTTCTTCGACGTGCTGCTGGTCGACACCGCCGGGCGCCTGGCGATCGACGAAGTGCTGATGCAGGAAATCCGCGACCTGCACGCGACCATCAAGCCGGTCGAGACGCTCTTCGTGGTCGACGCGATGCAGGGCCAGGATGCGGTCAACACCGCCCGTGCCTTCAAGGAGGCGCTGCCGCTCACCGGGATCATCCTGACGAAGACCGACGGCGATTCGCGCGGCGGCGCGGCACTGTCCGTGCGCCAGATCACCGGCGTGCCGATCAAGTTCGCCGGCACCAGCGAGAAGATCGACGGCCTGGAGGTGTTCGACGCCGAACGGCATGCCGGGCGCATCCTCGGCATGGGCGACATCGTGGCGCTGGTCGAGCAGGTCACCTCCGGCGTGGACGTGGCGGCTGCGCAGAAGCTGGCGGCCAAGGTCAAGAGCGGCGGCTTCGACCTGAACGACTTTCTCGGCCAGCTGCAGCAGATGAAGCAGATGGGCGGCCTTTCGAGTCTCATGGACAAGCTGCCGGCCCAGATGGCGGCCAAGGCCAGCGAAGCCGACCTGACGCGCGCCGAGCGCGACATCCGGCGCAAGGAAGGCATCATCAACAGCATGACGCCGCTGGAGCGCCGCAAGCCCGAACTGCTCAAGGCCACGCGCAAGCGCCGCATCGCGGCCGGCGCCGGTGTTCAGGTGCAGGAAGTCAACCGCCTGCTGGGCGAGTTCGAGCAGATGCAGGGCATGATGAAGAAGATGAAGGGCGGCGGCCTCATGAAGATGATGAAGCGCATGGGCGGCATGAAGGGCGGCGGCGGCTTCCCCGGCCTGGGGGGCGGTGGCGGCATGCCGAGGTTCTGACCCGCTTGCCGCGCCACCCGCGCGTTGAAACGAAAAAGCCCGGCAAAGACCGGGCTTTTTCATGAAGCAGCGCCCCTCGGGGCCGTCGCGGAACCGGCTCCGCCGGGCCGCCAGCGGCGCCCCCTGGAAAGGGGGCTGGCAGACCTGCGAAGCAGGGTAGCCTGGGGGTCAGGCAAATTCAGCCAACGACTTGCGCATCTTCTTCATCGCCGCCGATTCGATCTGGCGGATGCGCTCGGCGCTCACGCCGTAGTCGGCTGCCAGCTCGTGCAGCGTCATGCCGCCGGAGCCGTCGTCGTTCACCTTCAGCCAGCGCTCTTCCACGATGCGGCGGCTGCGCGCATCGAGGGCTTCGAGCGCCGTCGAGATGCCGTCGCTCGACAGGCGGTCGCGCCGGCGCGACTCGAGTTGCGCGGTCGGCTCCTGTCCGGCATCGGTCAGGTAGGCGATCGGGCCGAAGCCTTCCTCGCCGTCGTCGGCCGGGCCGGGGTCGAGCATGATGTCGCCGCCCGACAGGCGGGTTTCCATCTCAAGCACTTCCTCGCGCTTGACGTTCAGCTGGCTCGCCATGCGGTCGACTTCCGCCTCGCTCAGCGTATCCCGATGCGTGCCGCCAGCGTCCAGGGCGGCGGCATCCGCCTTGAAACCCTGCTTGAGCGACCGCAGATTGAAGAACAGCTTGCGCTGTGCCTTGGTCGTGGCGACCTTGACCATGCGCCAGTTCTTCAGGATGTATTCGTGGATCTCGGCCTTGATCCAGTGCATGGCGTAGCTCACCAGGCGAACGCCCTGGTCGGGGTTGAACCGGCGCACGGCCTTCATCAGGCCGACATTGCCTTCCTGGATCAGGTCGCCGTGCGGCAGGCCGTAGCCCAGGTACTGGCGCGAGATCGACACCACCAGGCGCAGGTGCGACAGGATCAGCGCACCGGCGGCCTCCAGGTCGTTGTCGTCGCGCAGGCGCCGGGCAAAGTTCTGTTCTTCCTCAGCGCTCAGCATGGGCAGCCTGTTGGCCGCCGAAATGTAGGCGTCCAGGTTGCCGAGCGGCGGCACCATCGACCACGGATTGGCGACGGCGAGTTGGCTGGCGGGGGCTGCTGCAAGAGCGGTCATAGGGGTGGGCTCCTTCATGTCATTCATGTTAGCACTCGATTAGAGGGAGTGCTAAGTGAAGAGTTCCCAAATGGTCTTGGAAGATGTGATAGGTTTTCTAATGCCTATTTTGCCTGGGTGAATTTGCCCAGGCGCGGCAGCAGTCGCACCACGACGAACAGTGGCCCCACATATAGATACTGCAAGTCTTCGAAGAAGGAGGGCTTCTTGCCCTCGATCCGGTGGCCGACGAACTGGAAGACCCAGCCGACGACGAACATGCCCGCCGAGATGGGCAGCACCTTGTCGCCCATTGCGTACACGAGCGCGAACATCACCGCCGACCACCCCAGCATCACGGCCAGCAGCACTGGCGCGCCGAGCATCAGGTAATAGACCATGCTGGCTGCCACGAACGCGAAGGCCACCCAGGGGTGCAGCGCGTACAGCAACCCGACGATGCTCACCATGATGGCGGGAATGGCCACCAGGTGGATCCGCTCGTTGGTCGGATGCCGGTGGCTCTGCTCGTAGTGCGCCAGCAGGCGATCCAGGCGGCGCGACGGGCGCTCGCCGTGCGGGGGCTCGTCCAGTCCGTGAAGGGCGGTCTCGCTCATCGTGCGCTCTCCATTTGCGTCGTCCGCGGCGCGTGGCCGTCGGCAGGCCGTCAGCCCAGCAGTGCCTGTGCGAACTCGCGGGCGTCGAACGTTTCCAGGTCTTCCAGCTTCTCGCCCACGCCGATGAAGTAGACCGGAACCGGCCGCTCGCGAGCGATGGCGCACAACACGCCACCCTTGGCCGTGCCATCGAGCTTCGTGACGATCAGGCCGGTCAGGCCCAGCGCCTCGTCGAACGCACGTACCTGCGCCAGCGCATTCTGGCCGGTATTGCCGTCGATGACCAGGAGCACCTCGTGCGGGGCGCCCGCGTCGGCCTTGCCGATCACCCGCTTGATCTTCCTGAGCTCGTCCATCAGGTGCAGTTGCGTCGGCAGGCGGCCAGCCGTGTCGATCAACACCACGTCGCGGCCGCGCGCCTTGCCGGCATTGACGGCATCGAAGCTGACGGCCGATGGGTCGCCGCCTTCCTGGCTCACGATCTCCACGGTGTTGCGATCCGCCCAGACGCCCAACTGCTCGCGCGCCGCGGCGCGGAAGGTGTCCGCGGCCGCGAGCAGCACCGAGCAGCCCTCGTTGGCCAGGTGCTTTGTCAGCTTGCCGATCGAGGTGGTCTTGCCTGCGCCGTTGACGCCCGCGACCATGATGACCGTGGGCGTGTAGCGCCCGATCTCCAGCGGTCTTTCGAGCGGCTTGAGCAGGTCGGCGATGGCCTGCGCAAGGTGCACGCGCACCTGCGCGGCGTTGGTTGCCATGTTGGCGCGCACCCGCTCGCGCAGGTCCGCCAGGAGGTGCTCCGTCGCCTTGACCCCGGCGTCGGACATCAGCAGCGCGGCTTCCAGCTCCTCGTACAGCGCATCGTCGATCTGCGCGTTGACGAAGACGGCCTGGATGCCGGTGCCGGTCTTGCGCAAGCCGGTCTTGAGCCGGTTGAGCCAACCCTGGCGCTCCGGCGGGGCCTGCACGGCCTGCGCGGCCGGCGCGGGCTGCGAACGTGGCGCCGCCACGGGCGGCAGCGGCGGCGGGGCCTCCGCGGCGGGCGCAGGAGTGGGAGCGGAAACGACCGGCGCCGGCGATGGCCGCCATGCGTCGTCTTGGCCCTCGGAGGCGTCCGGGGCCACTTCGGGCGCTGGCGCGGGCTGTGCCGGCAGCGGCGTCGCAGCGGGCGGTGCGATCGTCACCGGCGCTGGCGCTGGCGCGGGTGCTGCCGCTGGCTCGGGCGCCAGCGCGGTGGATGGTGCTTCCGGTTCTGGTTGCGCTTCCTTGCTTCCCCGTCCAAACCAGCTGGAGGGCGAGAACATCGAGCGCGCAGGGGCCGGGGCCGGTGCTGCAGCCGGCGCGCCGGCATCGGCGGGCGGCTGGGCCTGCACCGGCGCCTCGGCGCCTTCAGACGCCGGGGCGTCGTCGACGGGCGTCGCCGGCGCTTTGTTTCTCTTGAAGAAGCTGAACATCGAAGGGTGTTTCTAGAATGCATCGATTCTATGAAACAACTAACCACCCTCATTCCCGGCCACGAGCCACCCGGCGCGCGCCGTTCGGCCATCCGCCTGCCAGGCGCCGTGCAGCGGGCGGCGTGCCTGGCGGTGGCGTCGCTCGGCCTGTGCGTGGCGGCGTGGGCAGCGGACCGGCCAGCGCCAGCGCCGGTGGTCAATCAGGCCGGCAATGCACAGGAGGCGACGCCCTCGGTGCCCACCTCGTCGGCGGCGCGTGCCCAGCAGTTCACGCTTGCCAATGGCATGACGCTGATCGTGCTGCCGGACCGGCGCGCGCCGGTGGCCGTGCAGATGGTGTGGGTGAGGGTCGGCTCGGTGGACGAGGTGGACGGCACCTCGGGCGTGGCGCATGCGCTGGAGCACATGATGTTCAAGGGCAGCGCCCATGCCGGGCCGGGCGAGTTCTCGCGCAAGGTGGCGGCGCTCGGCGGCCGCGAGAACGCCTTCACCACGCGCGACTACACCGGCTACTACCAGCAGATCCCGGTCGACAAGCTCGAAGAAGTGATGAAGCTCGAGTCGGATCGCTTCGCCACCAACACCTGGCCCGACGCGGAATTCAAGCGCGAGATCGAGGTCGTCAAGGAAGAGCGCCGCATGCGCACCGAGGACGAGCCGAGGGCGCTCCTGGGCGAACAGCAGAATGCCGCCGCCTTCATCGCCTCGCCCTATCACCGTCCGGTGGTCGGGTGGATGAGCGACCTGGACGCGATGACGCCCCAGGACGTGCGCGATTTCCACCAGCGCTGGTACGTCCCGGCCAATGCCGCGGTGGTCGTCGCCGGCGACGTCGACGTGGCCGAGGTGCGTCGCCTGGCCGACAAGTATTACGGCAGCATTGCGGCACGCCCCGTGCCCGAGCGCAAGCCGCGCACCGAGCCAGAGCAGCGCGGCATCCGCCGCATCGAGTTCAAGGCGCCGGCCGAACAGGCCCTGGTGTCGCTCGTGTTCCGGATGCCCCAGCTGCGCACCGTCGACGAGGACAGCGACGTCTGGGCGCTGGTCGTGCTGTCCGCCGTGCTCGACGGCTATTCCGGCGCGCGGCTCGAGCGCGCCCTGACGCAAGGACCGGACCGGCTGGCCGACTCGGTGGGCTCGTATTCGGGCTTCGTCGGTCGCGGCCCGCAGATGTTCGGCCTGCAGGGCGTGCCGGCTGCCGGCAAGACGCCGGAAGCGGTGGAAGCGGCCCTGCGGGCGGAAGTGGCGCGCATCGCGCGCGAGGGTGTCTCGCCGTCCGAACTCGCCCGCGTGAAGACCCAGTGGGAAGCCAGCGAAACCTACAAGCGCGATTCGGTCATGGCCCAGGCGCGCGAACTCGGCAGCAACTGGGTGCAGGCGCTGCCGCTGGATGCCAGCGACCGCATCATGGCGCGCCTGCAGGCCGTCACGCCCGAGCAGGTCAAGGCGGTGGCCGGCCGTTATTTCGGCGACGACCAGCTGACCGTCGCCACCTTGCGCCCGTTGCCGCCCGATCCGAACAAGCGACCGCGCCTGGGCGCCATGCCCGAAGGGGAGATGCGCTGATGACGCACCCGATCACGACCACCCTGCGCCTGCTGGCGGGCGCCTGCCTTCTCACCGGCAGCGTGCTGTCGCATGCGGCACTGCCGATCCAGAACTGGACGCAGCCCAGCGGCGCCAAGGTCTACTTCGTCGCCGTCGATGCCCTGCCCATCGTGGACGTGCAGGTCGACTTCGATGCCGGCGGCCGCCGCGATCCGGCGGGCCAGGCCGGCCTGGCCGACGTCACCGCCGAGATGATCGAGAAGGGCGTGCTGGCCGACGGCGACCTGCCCGCCCTGGACGAGAACGCGCTGGGCGAAGCCTGGGCCGATCTCGGTGCCAGCTTCGATCCCAGCGCCGGCAGCGACCGCTTGAGCTTCAGCTTGCGCAGCCTGTCCCGCCCGCAGCTGTTGGACAAGGCGCTGACCCTGGCGGCACGCGAGATCGGGCAGCCGGCCTTCCCGGCCGACGTGTGGACGCGCGAGCGCGAGCGCTACGTGGCCGCCATCAAGGAAGCCAACACCAAGCCGGGCACCGTTGCCGGACGCGCCTTCGGCCAGGCGGTATACGGCACGCACCCCTACGGCTACGACACCGACGAGAAGAGCCTGGCCGCCATCGGCGTGGACGACATGCGCGCCTTCCACCGGCGCTACCTGGCGCCTTGCCGCGCCAAGGTCAGCATCGTCGGCGCAATCGACCGCGCGCAGGCCGATCGCATCGCCACCGCGCTGCTGGCGCGGTTGCCGGCGCAGGCCGACTGCAGCGCGTTGCCACCCGTGCCGGAGGTCGCACCGCTGGAGGCGGCCAAGGTCGAGCGCATACCCTTCGATTCGGCGCAGGCGCACGTGCTGATCGGCCAGCCCGGCTATCCGCGGCGCGACCCCGACCACTTCGCGCTGACGCTGGGCAACTACGTGCTCGGCGGCGGCGGATTCGTCTCGCGCCTGACCGAGCAGGTGCGCGAAAAGCGCGGCCTGGCCTACAGCGTCTACAGCGGGTTCTCGCCCGGCCTGCATGCCGGCGCATTCGTCATCGGGTTCCAGACGCGGCCGGACCAGGCCGACGCGGCGGTGAAGCTGTCGCGCGAGGTGCTGGAGAAATTCGTGGCCGACGGCCCGACCGAGGCGGAGTTGCAAGCAGCCAAGGACAACCTGATCGGCGGCTTTCCGCTGCTGCTCGACAGCAACCGCAAGCTGGTCGGCAACGTGGCCAACATTGCCTGGAACGACCTGCCGCTGGACTACCTCGACACCTGGATCGCGCGCATGAAGGCCGTCACGCTGGCGCAGGTCAAGGACGCTTTCGAGCGCAAGCTGCACCCGGACCGCATGGTGACCGTGCTGGTCGGCGCCAAGCCCTGAAGCCCATGGCCAAGACCCCGACCCGAAACCAGCGCCAGGGCGGCGCGGCCCGGCCTGCCGCTGCCGCCGGCCCCGCGCGCGCGCATGAAGTGCGCATCATTGGCGGCGACTGGAAGCGTACCCGGCTGCCGGTGGCCGACCGCCCCGGACTGCGCCCCACCCCGGATCGGGTGCGCGAGACGCTGTTCAACTGGCTCGCCAGCCTCGCCGGTGCAGGCGGCGCAGGCCTGCCGGGCTGGCACGTGCTGGATGCCTTCGCCGGCACCGGCGCGCTCGGTTTCGAAGCCGCCTCGCGCGGCGCCGCCTCTGTCGTGCTGTGCGAGCAGGACCCGGCGCTCGTCGCGCTGATGCGTGCCACGCAAGAGCGCCTTCAGGCCTCGATGGTGCGCATCGAACGCGGCGACGGCGCCACCGCGCTGCAGCGGGCCGCGCCCGGCAGCCTGCACGTGATCTTTCTCGATCCGCCGTTCGAACGGCCCGAGCTCTACGATGTCGCCCTGCGCGCTGCGGTGCCGGCCCTGCGCCAGGACGGCCTCGTCTACCTGGAGGCAGCCGAAGCCTGGGACGAAGACCGCCTGGCCGCGCATGGACTGCACCTGCTGCGCCATCTGCGCGCCGGCGCGGTGCATGCGCACCTGCTGCGTAGATAATCGCCGCGGCATACCCCGGATTGAGGAGGAAACACGATGTCCGATGTGATAGCGGTTTATCCCGGTACCTTCGACCCCATGACGCTCGGCCACGAAGACGTGATCCGCCGCGCGACCCAGCTCTTTTCCAAGGTGATCGTTGCAGTGGCCGCCGGCCACCACAAGAAGACCCTGTTCACCCTGCAGGAGCGCATCGACATGGCCCGTACCGTCGCCGAGCCCTTCGAGGCCCAGGTGTCGGTCGAGAGCTTTTCCGGGCTGCTGCGCGACTTCGTCGTCGCGCGCGGCGGCAAGGCCATGGTGCGCGGCCTGCGCGCCGTCACCGACTTCGACTACGAGTTCCAGCTGGCAGGCATGAACCGCTCGCTCATGCCTGAAGTCGAAACCGTGTTCCTCACCCCCAGCGACAAGTACCAGTTCATCTCCAGCACCTTCGTGCGCGAGATCGCCATGCTCGGCGGCGAGATCGACAAGTTCGTCTCGCCCATGGTCCAGGACCGGCTCGCCGCCAAGGTGCGAAGCCTGGGCCGCGAATGAGTCTGCGGCACGTGCAGCGCGCTCCGGGCCCGACCGAATGACCGCCACGCGGCCGCGCCTGCATGCGCTGGGCGAGGCCGCCCTGCTGTGCGAGCTGCCGCCGCCGGCAACGCTCGCTGCCCAGCAGAAATGGTGGGCGCTGGCCGAGCAGGCCGCGCAGTGGCCCGGCGTGCTCGAACTGCTGCCGGGCATGAACAACCTCACCTTGTGCTTCGATCCGCGGCACGTCACGCGCCAGGCGCTCGAAGACAAGGTGCGCGAAGCCTGGCCGGCACTGGCGCCCAAGACTGCCGCTGCCGGTCGCCTCGTCGAGATCCCCACGGCCTACGGCGGTGACGACGGCCCCGACCTCGACGACGTGGCCCGACACACCGGCCTGAGCCCGCGCGAGGTCGTGCGGCGCCACAGCGAGGCGGACTACGTGGTGTATTTCCTCGGCTTCCTCCCGGGCTTCGCCTTCATGGGCGGGCTTCCTGCGGAACTGGCAACGCCGCGCCGCGCAGAGCCGCGCGTGGCCGTGCCGGCGCGGTCGGTCGGCATCGGCGGCGAGCAGACCGGCATCTATCCGCTGCAGTCGCCCGGCGGCTGGCAACTGATCGGCCGTACGCGCCTCGAACTGTTCGACCCGAAAGCCGAGCCGCCGACGCTGCTGCGCCCCGGCGACCGCGTGCGCTTCGTCGCCGAAAGCGTGGTCGCGTGATCGAGATACTCAAGCCCGGCCCGCTCGCCTCCGTGCAGGATGCCGGGCGCCACGGACAGCGCCAACTGGGCATCTGTCCTGGCGGCGCGCTCGACACGCTGGCGTTGGCCGTGGCCAACCGCCTGGTCGGCAACGACGATGGCGCCGCCGGGCTCGAGCTGACGCTGGGTGGCTGCGCCATCCACTTTCATGCCGCCACGCGCATCGCGCTCACCGGCGATGCCTTCGGCGCATCGCTCGACGGGCGGCCGCTGACCTGCGGCTGGAGCGTGCCGGTCGAGGCCGGGCAGGTGCTGCGCCTGACCGGGCAGGCCAGCGGCATGCGGCCCGGCCTGCGCACCTGGCTGGCGCTGGCCGGCGGCATCGACGTGCCCGTGCTCCTGGGCTCGCGCAGCACCGACCTGAAAGCCGGCTTCGGCGGCCACCAGGGGCGCGCCCTGCGCAAGGGCGACAGGCTGGCGCTCGGCCCATCGCGCCTGACCGAGGCGCAACGCAAGCGGCGCCCGTTCGGCGTGCGCCTGCCCGACGACGTGCCGGCTTCCGACGGCGCCACCGTACTGCGCGTGATGGCCGGCCCGGAATCGGCGCAGTTCAGCGCCGCCACGCGCCGCCAGTTCCATGGCGCGGCCTGGCGCATCACGCCGCAGAGCAACCGCATGGGCAGCCGCCTGGCCGGCCCGGAGATCAAGCGGCTGCGCGGTGCCGGCGACATGCTGTCGGCAGGCGTCATCCCGGGCACGGTACAGGTCCCGCCGTCCGGACAGCCGATCATCCTGATGGGCGACGCGCAGACCACCGGCGGCTACCCGCGCATCGCCGTGCTGATCCGCGCCGACCTGTGGAAACTCGCGCAGGCGCCGCTGGGCGGCCTGCTGCGCCTGGAAGAAGTCGACGGCGACACCGCATTGGCGGCATGGGAAGAGCAACGGCGCTATCTTTGCGCACTGGCGCCGGGGCTGGCATTGGCCGGATGGCCCGTCGCGCCGGCGCATGGAGACCCCACGAATGGAAATTGACCTGAACGCGGACCTCGGCGAAGGCGCCGGCAGCGACGAGGAACTGCTCGCGCTGGTGAGCTCGGCCAACATCGCCTGCGGCTGGCATGCGGGCGACGCCCGGACCATGCAGCAGTGCGTGCGCTGGGCGCTCGACCACGGGGTGGCCATCGGCGCGCACCCGAGCTTTCCGGACCGCGAGAACTTCGGCCGCAGCACCATGCACCTGCCGCCCGAAGAGATCATCGCCGGCATGCTCTACCAGATCGGCGCCCTGGCCGCGATCGTCAAGGCCGAGGGCGGCACCCTGGCGCACGTGAAGCCGCATGGCCAGCTCTACAACCAGGCGGTCAAGGAACCGGCGCTGGCGCAGGCCATCGTCGAGGCCGTGCGGCGATTCGATCCCGCGCTCAAGTTCTTCGGCCTGGCCGGCAGCGGCATGATCGATGCCGCGCGCAGCGCCGGCCTGACGCCGGTGGAAGAGGTCTTCGCCGACCGGGGGTACATGCCCGACGGCAGCCTGGTGCCGCGCAGCCAGCCGGGCGCGCTGATCGAGGACGAGGAGCAATCGCTGGCGCAGACCCTGTCGCTCGTGCGCGAGCACAAGGTACGCGCCATCGACGGCAGCAGCGTGGCGGTGAACGCGCAGACCGTCTGCCTGCATGGCGACGGGGCGCATGCGCTGGCTTTCGCGCGGCGCATCCGCGACCGCCTGACAGCCGAAGGCATCGCCATTCGCCCACGCTGAAGGCCAGGCGCGTGCACGTCCTGCTGACCGGCTTCGAGCCTTTCGACGGCGAGTCCGTCAATCCTTCCTGGGAAGCGGCGCGCGCGCTCGAAGGCTGGCGCTGCGAATTCGCGCCGCAAGAGCCGGCCGCAGTGGTCCACGCACGCCGCATTCCCTGCGCGTTCGGCGCTGCGCTGGACGCACTGGACGCCGCCATCGACGAAGTCCGCCCGGCGCTGGTGCTGTGCATCGGGCAGGCCGGTGGGCGCAGCGAGATCACGCCCGAGCGGGTCGCGATCAACATCGACGATGGACGGATCTGCGACAACGCCGGTCGCCAGCCCATCGACCAGCCGGTGATCGAGGGCGCGCCCGCCGCCTATTTTTCCAGCCTGCCGATCAAGGCGATGGTGCGTGCGCTGCGCGATGCCGGCGTGCCGGCATCGGTCTCGAACAGCGCGGGCACCTTCGTGTGCAACCACCTTTTCTTCGGGCTGATGCACCGCATTGCCACGCGGCCGGTGGCCGTCGGCATGCGCGGCGGCTTCATCCACATTCCGCTGCTGCCGCAGCAGGCGGCGCGGCTGCCGGGTGCGCTGCCCAGCCTGGCGCTCGACGCCGCCACGCAGGGGCTGCGCATCGCGGTGGGCACGGCGCTGCAGGTGAGCGGCGATCTGCGCGAGAGCGGCGGCGCCCTGCACTGAGAGGCCGCGCGCGGCCTGGTCAGGCGAGCGGCACGAATTGCTGCAGCCACTCCCCCAGCACCGCATTGACGAAGCGCGGTCTTTCCATGGTGAGCATGTGGCCGCAGTCGGGCACCCAGCGCAGCACGGCGCCAGGCACCAGCGCGGCGATTTCGCGCGAGCACTCCGGTGGCGTCAGCCGGTCCTGCTCGCCGCACATCACCAGCACCGGACAGCGCAGCGCGTGCAGGTGGGCGCGTGCATCGGGGCGATGCATCAGCGCCCGGTTCTGGCGGATCAGCTGGCCGGTGCCGGCGTCGACCATCATGTCCATGTAGCGGCCCACCAGGGGCGCGTCATCGGCGCGCTGGGGATGGAAGGCGAACACCAGGTTGGGTTCCAGGACCTCGCGCAGTTCTCCGCGCTCGAAAAGCTCGATCGCCGATGCGCGCAGGGCGTAGGTCTCGGGCGCCTCGGGCCGGGCATTCGTGCCGAGCAGCGCCAGGCCGGCCACGCGACCGGGCGCCTGGCGGGCCGCCTCCATCGCCACCATGCCGCCCATCGAGGCGCCGGCCAGCAGCAGCGGGCCCTCATGTTCGCGCAGGACGGCGGCGGCCATGTCCTCGATGCGCTCGTGGCGCATGTTGACGTCGCTCACCCGGGGCGCGAACGCGGCGGGCAGCATCGGCAACTGCGACTGCCACATCCGCGCGTCGCATGCCAGGCCGGGAAGGAGGATCAGGGTCGGCATGCGGCGCATTGTGCGGGATGCCATCCCCTTGCCGCTCGGGACGGCGTCAGCGGCCCCAGCGCAGCACCATGGGATCGACTGCGCGCGCGGCGGCCAGCAGGCCGGCGCGCACCGCCGGGCTCATCGGCGGGAAGGGATGGCGTGGCGCGTCGCAGCCGATGATGCCGCCTTCCTTCATCAGTGCCTTGCACGCCAGCAGGCCGGCCTGGCGGTTCTCGTAGTTGATCAGCGGCAGCCATTGCTGGTAGAGCGCGGCGGCGTCCTCGCGCCGGCCCGCGCGCCAGGCGTCGACGATGCGTCGCATGCCGTCGGGGTAGCCGCCACCGGTCATGGCGCCGGTGGCGCCGGCTTCCAGGTCGGGCAGCAGGGTGATGCCTTCCTCGCCGTCCCACGGGCCTTCGACCGCGTCGCCGCCGAGGCGGATCAGCTCGCGCAGCTTGCTGGCAGCGCCGGCGGTCTCGATCTTGAAGTAGGCCACGTGCTCGATCTCGCGTGCCATGCGCGCGAGGAATTCCGCCGACAGCGGCGTGCCGGCAACCGGCGCGTCCTGGATCATGATCGGGATGTCGATGGCCGCGGAAACGCCGGCATAGAAGGCATGGACCTGGGCCTCCGACACGCGGATGGTGGCGCCGTGATAGGGCGGCATCACCATCACCATGGAAGCGCCGGCTTGCTGCGCGCGCCGGCTGCGCGCGGCGCATACCGCGGTGCCGAAGTGCGTGGTGGTGACGATCACCGGCACGCGCCCGGCCACGTGGGCGAGCAGCTCGCCGGTGAGGCGTTCGCGCTCGTCGTCGGACAGCGCGAACTGCTCCGAGAAATTGGCCAGGATGCACAGGCCGTCGGATCCGGCGTCGATCATGAAGTCGACGCAGCGCTTCTGGCCCGCCATGTCCAGTTCGCCGTTCTCGCTGAAGATGGTGGGAACGACGGGAAACACGCCTTGGTAGCGGCGCCGGGGCGTTGTCATGCGGGACCTCCTTGCGGTTCGGGTGCTGGGGGCAGGCAGCCGAAGCGGTGCACCGTGCTGCTGCGAAACACCTGGCCGGCGGCCAGGCGCGTGGACGGGAACGCGCCCTCCCGGTTGGGCGAATCGGGAAAGTGCTGCGTCTCCAGGCACAGGCCGTCCCCCTGGCGCAGCGCCTGCCCGGAACTGCCGGTCAGGCTGCCGTCGAGAAAATTGCCGGAATAGAACTGCACGCCGGGCTCGGTGCTGAATATCTCCATGCAGCGGCCCGACTGCGGGTCTTCCAGGCGCGCGCTCAGACGCAGCCCGTCGCCCGCGGCAAGCGCCGGACGGTCGGCGTCGAGCACCCAGTTGTGGTCGTAGCCGCGGGCGCGCAGCAGTTGCGGATGCGGCGCGCGGATGCGCTCGCCGATGGCGGCGGGCCGGCGAAAGTCGAAGGGCGTGTCGGCCACCGGCGCGATGCCCAGCGGAATCAGCGATTCGTCGACCGGGCAGTAGTGGCTGGCCGGCAGCAGCAGGCGGTGCGCCATCACGTCGCCATGCCCGCGCAGGTTGAAGTAGTCGTGGTGGCTCAGGTTGACCACGGTGGCCCGGTCGCAGCACGCCTGGTAGTCGATGCGCCATTGCGCACCGGGCCCGAGCGTGTAGCGCACCTGCACCTCGAGCCGGCCCGGAAAGCCTTCTTCGCCATCGTCGCTGACGCGCCGCAGGGCGAGCGAGACGCTGCCGTCGGCCGCCGGCGCCTCAGGTGAAATTTCCCACCAGCGCCGGCCGAAGCCGCGGGCGCCGCCGTGCAGCGTGTTCGCGCCTTCGTTGCGCGCCAGTTCGATGGCCTGCCCGTCCAGCGTGAAGCGCCCGTGCGCGATGCGGTTGGCATAGCGCCCGACGATGGTGCCCAGGTGCGGATTGCGCTGCTCGTAGTCCTCAAGCGTGGGCAGGCCCAGCACCACGTTGGCGGGCCGGCCGGCGCGGTCCGGCACGCGCAGCGCGGTGACGATGCCGCCGAACTCGATGGCGCGCAATTCCAGGCCGCCGGCAGCCAGCGTGTATTCGTGCACCTCGCGGCCGTCCGCCATCCGGCCGAAAGGCTTGCGCGTCACCGCGCACGCCTGCTGCGCCGCAGCGACGCCGCTCACGTCCATCCGCCGTCCACGATGAAATCCTGCGCGGTGCACATGGCGCTGTCGTCCGCCGCGAGGAACAGCGCCATCGCCGCGATGTGCTCGGGCATGAGCTTCCTGTCGATGCACTGGCCGCGCGCGATCTCCTCGTGCGACTCTTCCTTGACCCACATGCGCAGCTGCTTCTCGGTCATCACCCAGCCCGGCACCAGCGTATTGACGCGGATGTTGAAGGGGCCGAGGTCGCGCGCCAGGCTGCGCGTGAGCCCCTGCACGGCCGACTTGGAGGTGGTGTAGACCGGCATGCCGCCCTGCTTGAGCTTCCAGCTGACGGATCCGAAATTGACGATCGAGCCGCCGCCGGCCTCGCGCATTCCCGGGGCCACCCTCTGCGCGCAGAAGAACTGGTGTCGCAAGTTGACGGCCACGCCGCGGTCCCAGGATTCGGGCGTGGTTTCCTCGATGCTGTGGCGCTGGTCGTTGGCGGCATTGTTGAGCAGCGCGGTGATCGTGCCGTGCGCGTCGCGCACCTGGTCGATGGCGGCGAACAGCTGCGCGGTGTCGGTCACGTCGGCCTTGAGGAACAGTGGCGCGTGGCGCGCGCCGGCAGCCAGTTGCCGGGCCAGCGCCTGCCCGGCTCCGTCGTCGATGTCGATGAAACCGACGCGAGCGCCTTGCAGGACGAAGTGCTCGACCAGGCAGGCGCCGATGCCGCTGGCGCCGCCGGTGATGAAGACGCTGCGGTCGACCAGGCTGGGATAACGGGCGTTGGAGGCGGTTGCGGTCATGGGTGCGGTGATGCGTGGGGCAGGAAGACGTGGTGGAAGCGGTGCAGGCGGCGCGGCCCGCTCAGCCGCCGAACAGCGGGGCCGGCAGGCCGGCGACGTCGAGCGGCACGGCGAACAGCGCCCCGGCCAGCGGCTGCGCGGCGCGCTGCGCGTCGGACAGGCCGCTCCAGGCGGTGCTGATGTAGAGCGTGCTCAGGTCGGGGCCGCCGAAGGCGCAATCGGTGACGTTGGCGACCGGCAGCTCGATGCGGCACAGCTCGCGCGCGCTCGCCGGGTCGTGGCAGCTGACGCAATGGCCGCCCCAGTGGCAGATCCAGACGCGCCCTGCGGCATCGGTCGTCATGCCGTCCGGAACGCCTTGCCGACCCGACAGGCGCAGCCATTCGCGCCGATTGGACAACTGGCCGGCGACCGCGTCGAAGTCGTAGGCATAGGTGCAGCCGATGGCGGTGTCGCTGAAGTACATCGTGGCGCCGTCGGCCGACCAGGTCGGCCCGTTGCTCACCGTGATGCCGTGCGCGTGGGCGCTGCACGTGCCGTCGGGGTCGAACCGGTAGAGCGTTCCGCTGGGTGCGCGGCAATCGAAGTCCATGCTGCCGCCCCAGAAGCGCCCCTGCGCATCGCACTTGCCGTCGTTGAAGCGGTTGCCGGCCGGCTCGTCGGGCTGGTGCAAATAGCGGGGCGGCTGGCCCGGGTGCGCCGGGTCGAACAAGGCGAAGCCGCGCCGCAGCGTGATGAGGAGCCCCTGGCCGTTCGCGCGCTCGGCCACGGCGGTGATTTCCTCGTCGAAGTGCCAGCTGCGCCGCTGGCCGTCGCCCGGCCGCAGCCGGTGCAGGCAATGGCCCAGGATGTCGACCCAGTACAGCGACGATTCGCGCGCGGACCAGACGGTGCCCTCGCCGAGTTCGGCGCCGGCGGCCCAGACGCAGCTCGGCGCGTCCAGCGGGCGTGGTGCGGGCAGGGAAGGTTCGGGAACCAGAGATGTCTCCTTGGGGCGCCTGCTGTTGACGCGGCCGACGCAATGGGCGCCGGCCGGGCGCAGCAGATCGGCCGATGCTAGCAATGCCGACTCATGCCGGAAAGCCCGAATAAAGGCATGGATCGATCTTCAACTTGCAATGTCGTCAGCTCGGGTCCAGCTGCTTGCCATAGACGTCGAGGCTGACGGCCTTGAGCGCACGCACCATGACCTGCGCGGCCGGCGAGAGCAGGCGGTCGGTCCGGGTGATCAGGCCGAAGGCGTCCATGTGGCAGTCCATGGTCACCGGCAGCAGCGAGACGATACCGTGGGCCGCGTAATAGCGTGCCACGTCGGTGGCGACGATGGCCACCATGTCGCTGCTTTGCAGCATGCGCGTGATGAACAGCAGCGCCGAGGTCTCGATGAGGTTGATCGGCGGCGCCAGGCCTTCCTCCTGGAACATGAGGTCGAACCGGTGCCGCAGCACGCTGCCCGCGGGCGGCACGATCCAGCCGGTGGCCAGCATGTCGCGCAGGGTCAGGCCGGACAGGCCCAGCAGCGGATGGCCCGGGCGGACGATGGCGCTGATGGGCTCCTCGACGAGCGCCTCGTAGCGCAGCTGCGCCTTGTCGTGCTCCGCGAAGAGACGAGCCACCAGCACGTCGAGCTTGCCCTGCACCAGGCGCTCCATCAGCACCGGGCTGGTTTCGATCTCGACCGACACCTGCAGACTCGGATGCTGTTGCTTGACCTGCGCCACCGCCGCCGGCAGCAGGGTCAGGCCGGGGGCAGTGACGCAGCCCACCGCCACCTGCCCGAAGCGGCCGGCCTTCAGGCCCGCGAGTTCGTCGTGCGCCTGGTTGAGGCTGGCCAGCGCCACGCGGGCGTGGCGGATCATGGTCTCGCCGTACCAGGTCGGCCGCATGCCGCGGGGCAGGCGCTCGAACAGCGGCACTTCGAGGACGTCCTCGAGATCCTTGAGCAGCTTCGACGCCGCCGGCTGTGTCATGTTGAGCACCTGCGACGCGCGGTGAATGTTGCCTTCCTCGGCCAGCGCGACGAGCAAAAGGAGCTGCCGCGTCTTGAGCCGGGCCCGGATGAACCAGTGGGTGTAATGCGCCATGAAAGGTGTGCAGGGTTTTCATCAATCCCGATTCCGATATGCATTGAGCCCAAATATCTATTGGAAAGCTATCGGTGAGATTCCTACACTGCCCGGCACCGTGAAGCGAAGCGAGCTGCACCAACACAACGCCCGGCAGTACATCAATGGCCGCTGGGAGACGGGCGCGACCACCGGCGTTCGCCGCAACCCGTCGGATACGACCGAGGTGGTGTCCGAATACGCCCGCGCCGACCGGCGCCAGGCCGAGCGCGCCGTGCGGGCGGCGGCCGACGCCTTCCCGGCCTGGAGCCACAGTACCGCCCAACGCCGGGCCGACGCGCTCGACGCCATCGGCAGCGAGATCCTGGCCCGCCAGGACGAGCTGGGCCTGCTGGTGGCCCGCGAGCAGGGTCGGCCCCTGCCGGATGCCGTGGCCGAGGCCCAGCGCGCCGGCCAGCTGTTCAAGTATTTCGCCGGCGAGGCCCTGCGTGCCCATGGCGAGACGCTGGCCTCGGCGCGCCCGGGCGTGCAGGTGGACGTCACGCGCGAGGCTGTGGGCGTGGTGGCGCTGGTCACGCCGTGGAGTTCGCCGCTGGCGGTGCCGGCGCGCAAGATTGCCGCCGCCCTGGCGTTCGGCAACAGCGTGGTGTTCAAGCCGTCGGAGCGGGTGCCGGCCTGCGGCTGGATGCTGGCGGAGATCGTCAGCCGCGCCGCCTTGCCCGCCGGCGCCTTCAACCTGCTGATGGGCAGCGGCCGAGAACTGGGCGCGGCGCTGGTGGAAGGCAGCGCGGTGGACGCCATCAGCTTCACGGGTTCGGGCGCGGTGGGCGCGCGCGTCACGCAGGCGGCGGCCAAGCGGCGCGCCCGGGTCCAGCTGGAAACCGGCGGCCAGAACGCGCTGGTGGTGATGGCCGATGCCGAGCTGGAGCGTGCGGTCGAATGCGCGGTGCAGGGCGCCTATGCCTGCAGCGGCCAGCGTTGCACGGCCTCCAGCCGGTTGATCGTCGAGGCGCCGATCTACGACGCGTTCGTGGCCCGCCTGCGCCAGCGCATGGCAGCGCTGCGCGTGGGCCATGCATTGGAAAAAGGCGTCGCGGTCGGCCCGGTGATCGACGACGCGCAGCTGGCGCGCAACCTCGAATGGGTGCGCGCGGCGCGCGAGGAAGGCGCCGAACTGGTCCACGGCGGCGAAGCCCTGGAGCGGCCCAGCCCCGGCTACTACATGAGCCCCGCGCTGCTGCTGGCCCTGCCCGGGCACAAGGCGGCCCGGGCCGAGGTGTTCGGCCCGGTGGCCTGCGTTCTGCAGGCCCAGGACTACGGCCATGCGCTGGCCCTGGCCAACGACTCGACGAACGGCCTGTGCGCCGGCATCTGCACCCGCTCGCTGGCCCATGCCACCCATTTCCGGCGCCATGCGCGCGTGGGCACGACGCTGGTCAACCTGCCGACCAGCGCCGAGGATTACCACGTGCCCAGCGGCGGGCGCAGGGCCGGCGGCGATGGAGCGCGGGCCCAGGGACGGCAGGCGGCCGAGTTCTTCACCCTGCTCAAGACCAACTACGTCCAGGCCTGAGGCAGGCCCGGTTTCCAGTTTTTTTGCTCGAAGTTCAACAACCCACTCAGGAGACAACCATGAGCATGAATCGTCGAACCTTCTCGGCCGCCGTTGCGGCAGCTTCCGTCGCGGGCACGCTGCCGCTGGCGGCATTCGCGCAGAAGAAGATCGTGCTGGGCTTCGCCCAGGTCGGGGCGGAAAGCGAGTGGCGCACGGCCAACACGGAGTCGATCAAGTCGTCGGCGCAGGAAGCGGGCATCGACCTCAAGTTCTCCGACGCGCAGCAGAAGCAGGAAAACCAGATCAAGGCCATCCGCTCGTACATCGCGCAGAAGGTCGACGTGATCGCCTTCTCGCCGGTGGTGGAAACCGGCTTCGAGAACGTGCTGCGCGAAGCCAAGGCGGCCAAGATCCCGGTGGTGCTGACGGACCGCTCGGTGAAGGTCAAGGACGACAGCCTCTACGTGACCTTCATGGGCTCGGACTTCACCGAGGAAGGCCGCAAGGCCGGCCGCTGGCTGGTCGACAAGATGAAGGACAACAAGGGCCCCGTGAACATCGTCGAGTTGCAGGGCACGGTCGGCTCGGCGCCGGCGATCGACCGCAAGAAGGGCTTCGAGGAAATCATCAAGAAGGACCCGAAGTTCAAGATCATCCGCTCCCAGACCGGAGACTTCACCCGGGCCAAGGGCAAGGAGGTGATGGAGGCGTTCCTGAAGGCCGACGGCAAGAACATCAACGTGCTGTTCGCGCACAACGACGACATGGCGATCGGCGCGATCCAGGCGATCGAGGAAGCCGGCCTCAAGCCGGCCAAGGACATCATCATCATCTCGATCGACGCGGTGAAGGGCGCCTTCGAGGCCATGATGGCCGGCAAGCTCAACGTGTCCGTCGAATGCAGCCCGCTGCTGGGGCCGCAGTTGATGAGCGCGGTCAAGGACATCGTGGCCGGCAAGCCGGTGCCCAAGCGGATCATCACGAAGGAAGGCATCTTCCCGATGGAAGTGGCGGCGGCCGAGTTTCCAAAAAGAAAATACTGAGCCCCCCCCCCAGGCTGCCCTGCTTCGCAGGTCCGCCAACCCCCGAGGGGGCGCCGCCTGCGGCCCGGCGGAGCCGGGTCCGCGGCGGCCCCGAAGGGGCCTGGCTTCGCCGGCCTCGGGGCCCTTTCTTGAGAGCAAGGAGAGCTACATGAGACGAGACGTATTGAAGTCGCTGGTCGGTGCCGGGGTGCTGGCATTGTCCGCAGGCCTGGCGCCGCTGTCGGCGCTGGCGCAGGACAAGGGGCTGATCGCCATTTCCATGCCGACCAAGTCTTCGGCGCGGTGGATCGCCGATGGTGCGAACATGGTCAGGTACTTCCAGGAGAAGGGCTACAAGGCCGACCTGCAGTACGCGGAGGACGACATTCCGAACCAGCTGGCGCAGATCGAGAACATGATGACCAAGGGGCCGAAGGTGCTGGTCATCGCCGCGATCGACGGCACCACGCTGTCGAACGTGCTGCAGAAGGCGGCCGACAGCGGCATCAAGGTGATCGCCTACGACCGCCTGATCCGCGGCAGCAAGAACGTCGACTACTACGCGACCTTCGACAACTTCCAGGTCGGCGTGCTGCAGGCCCAGTACATCGAGAAGGCGCTGGGGCTCAAGGAGGGCAAGGGGCCGTTCAACATCGAGCTGTTCGGCGGCTCGCCGGACGACAACAACGCCTTCTTCTTCTACGACGGCGCGATGTCGGTGCTCAAGCCCTACATCGACAGCGGCAAGCTGGTGGTGCGCAGCAAGCAGATGGGCATGGACAAGGTGTCGACGCTGCGCTGGGACGGCGCGGTGGCGCAGGCGCGCATGGACAACCTGCTGTCGGCCTTCTACAGCGACGCGCACGTCGACGCCGTCTTGTCGCCGTACGACGGGCTGTCGATCGGCATCATCTCGTCGCTCAAGGGCGTGGGCTACGGCTCTGCACAGCAGCCGATGCCGGTGGTGACCGGCCAGGACGCCGAGGTGCCTTCGATCAAGTCGATCCTGAAGAAGGAGCAGACCTCGACCGTGTTCAAGGACACGCGCGAACTGGCCAAGGTGACGGTGAACATGGTTGACGCGCTCATGGCCGGCAAGCAGCCGGAGGTGAACGACACCAAGACCTACAACAACGGCGTGAAGGTCGTGCCCTCGTACCTGCTCAAGCCGGTGACGGTCGATGCCGGCAACTGGAAGCAGGTGCTGGTCGACAGCGGCTACTACAAGGAAAGCCAGATCCGCTGACGGCGGCATTCGGCGCGGCGCCCGCCCCGCGGGCGCCGCCGCCAGATCCAGGGAAGAGAGGACGGATGAGCGGACCGATTCTGGAGATGCGCGGCATCACCAAGCGATTCCCGGGGGTGAACGCGCTGGACAACGTCAACCTGGCCGTGGGCGGCGGGGCGATCCACGCGCTCGTGGGCGAGAACGGCGCGGGCAAGTCGACCTTGATGAAGGTGCTCAGCGGCGTCTACCCAGAAGGCGAGTACGAGGGGGACATCTGGTTCGACGGACAGGTGCGCCGCCTGCGCGGCATTGCCGACAGCGAGGCGCTGGGCATCATCATCATCCACCAGGAACTGGCGTTGGTGCCGCAGCTGTCGATCGCCGAGAACATCTTCCTGGGCAACGAGATCGCGGCGGGTGGCGTGATCGACTGGCGCGAGACCTTCGCGCGCACGCGCGACCTGCTGCGCAAGGTCGGCCTGAAGGAATCGCCCACCGCGCTCGTCGGCGACCTGGGCATGGGCAAGCAACAGCTGGTGGAGATCGCCAAGGCGCTGTCGAAGAAGGTGCGGCTGCTGATCCTGGACGAACCCACGGCCAGCCTGAACGAGAGCGACAGCGACGCGCTGCTGGCGCTGCTGCTCGAGCTCAAGGCGCAGGGCATCGCCTCCATCCTGATCTCGCACAAGCTGGGCGAGGTCACGCGGGTGGCGGACGCCATCACCGTGCTGCGCGACGGCACGGCCGTGGAGACGCTCGACTGCCACGCCGGGCGGGTCGACGAGGGCCGCATCGTGCGCGGCATGGTCGGGCGCGACATGGCGCATCGCTTTCCGCAGCGCAGCCCGCGCATCGGCGAGGTGCTGTTCGAGGTGCGCGACTGGCGCGCGCACCATCCGCAGCATCCGGAGCGCGAGCACATCAAGGGGGTCAGCCTGTCGGTGCGCCGCGGCGAGATCGTCGGCATCGCCGGGTTGATGGGCGCCGGGCGCACCGAGTTCGCCATGAGCGTGTTCGGCCGCTCCTGGGGCCGACGCATCAGCGGCAGCGCGTACATGCACGGCCGCGAAATCGACGTGAGCACGGTCGGCAAGGCGATCGGGCACGGCATTGCCTACGTCACCGAGGACCGCAAGGGCTCCGGCCTGGTGCTCGAGCAGGACATCCGGCGCAACCTGAGCCTGGCGCGGCTGGAAGGTGTGGCCCGCCACGGCGTGATCGACGACGCGCTGGACTATCGCACCGCCCACGAACTGCGCCAGGCGCTGGCCATCCGCTGCTCCGGCGTGGACCAGCGCGTGCTCAACCTGTCCGGCGGCAACCAGCAGAAGGTGGTGCTGGGCAAGTGGCTGTTCGCGCAGCCGGAGTTGCTGATCCTGGACGAGCCCACGCGCGGCATCGACGTGGGCGCCAAGTACGAGATCTACACGCTCATCGACCGGCTGGCCGGCGAGGGCAAGGGGATATTGATGATTTCTTCCGAACTGCCCGAACTGCTGGGCATGTGCGACCGCATCTATGTCATGAACGAGGGCCGCTTCGTGGCCGAGATGCCCGCGGCCGAGGCCTCGCAGGAGCGCATCATGCATGTGATCGTGGCGTCGGGGAGCAGCGTCCATGCCTGACAGCAGCGCCAAGACGGCCATTGCCGTTGCGACCCCCAAAGCGCCCGCGGCGGCCGGAGCCGAGCGCGCCGCCAGTGCCGGCTTCGCGATGAGCAACCTGCGCGAGTACGGCATGCTGATCTCGCTGGTGGCGATCATGGTGCTGTTCCAGCTTCTGACCGACGGCACGCTGATGCGTCCGCTGAACCTGACCAACCTGGTGCTGCAGAACAGCTACATCGTCATCATGGCGCTGGGCATGCTGCTGGTCATCGTGGCCGGCCACATCGACCTGTCGGTGGGTTCGGTGTGCGGGTTCATCGGCGCGCTGGCGGCGGTCCTGATGGTCCAGTACCACTGGCACTACGTGCCGGCGTTCCTGGCCTGCCTGGTCGCCGGCGGCATCATCGGTGCGGCGCAGGGCTGGTTCGTGGCGTACTTCCGGGTGCCGTCCTTCATCGTCACGCTGGCGGGCATGCTGGTCTTCAAGGGCCTGACGCTGGCGTTGCTCGCGGGCCAGTCGGTCGGCCCGTTCCCGGAGACGTTCCAGCGGCTCAGTTCCGGCTTCGTGCCCGAACTGACCGGCGCGGCGCCGGGCCAGGGCCTGCGCATCACCTCGCTCGTGCTGGGCGCGCTGGCGGCGGCCGCGCTGGTGTACTTCAAGCTGCGCGGGCGGGCCCGGCTCTCGCGCCACGGCCTGGCGGCCGAGCCCTTCGCGTTCTTCCTGGGGCGCAACCTGCTGTTCGCGGCCGGCATCCTGCTGCTGAGCTACCTGTTGTCCACCTACAAGGGGCTGCCGAACGTGCTGGTGGTCATGGCCGTGCTGATCGTCGCCTACGACTTCCTGACCACCCAGACGACGGTGGGGCGCCGCATCTACGCGCTCGGCGGCAACGAGAAGGCGGCGCGCCTGTCGGGCATCCGCACGCACCGGCTGACGTTCCTGGCCTTCGTCAACATGGGAGTGCTGGCGGCGCTGGCCGGGCTGGTGTTCGCGGCGCGCCTGAACACCGCCACGCCCAAGGCAGGCCTGGGTTTCGAGCTGGACGTGATCGCCGCCTGCTTCATCGGCGGCGCCTCTGCCTCCGGCGGCATGGGCAAGGTGATGGGCGCGGTGATCGGCGCCTTCATCATGGGCGTGATGAACAACGGGATGTCGATTCTCGGCATCGGCATCGACTACCAGCAGGTGATCAAGGGGTTGGTGCTGCTGGCGGCGGTGTTCGTCGACGTGTACAACAAGAACAAATGAACACGCCCGACCCGCCAGCGCCGCCGCCCGGCACCGTGCTCGAACTGCGGGGGATCCACAAGCAGTTCAGTGGCGTGCCGGCTCTGGCTGACGTGCAACTGCGGCTGCGCGCCGGCGAGATCCATGCCCTGATGGGCCAGAACGGCGCCGGCAAGTCGACGCTGATCAAGGTGCTGACCGGCGTCTATCCGGTCGACGCCGGGGAGATGCGGCTGCAGGGGCGGGCGATTCGCCCGGCGTCGCCGCTTTCGGCGCAGCGCCTGGGCATCAGCACCGTCTACCAGGAGGTCAACCTCTGCCCCAACCTGTCGGTGGCGGAGAACATCTTCGCCGGCCGCTACCCGCGCCGCCGTTTCACGCGCCGCATCGACTGGGCGGCCGCGAACCGCGGCGCGCGCGAACTGCTGGCGCGGCTGGACGTGCACATCGACGTCTCTCGCCTGCTGTCGAGCTACCCGGTGGCGGTGCAGCAGATGGTGGCCATCGCCCGCGCACTGGGGGTGCAGGCCAAGGTGCTGATCCTCGACGAACCCACCTCCAGCCTGGACGAGGACGAGGTCGACAAGCTGTTCGAGGTGCTTCGGCGGCTGCGCGCCGAAGGCCTGGCGATCCTGTTCGTCACCCACTTCCTGAACCAGGTCTACGCGGTGTCGGACCGCATCACGGTGCTGCGCAACGGCGGCTGGGTGGGCGAATGGACGGCCGCGGAGCTGGGGCCGCAGGCGCTCATCTCGGCCATGGTGGGGCGCGAATTCGACATGGCCGCCCGCGCCGGCGCGCAGCGGCCCGCCGTGGGGGCCGACACGCCGGTGCTGCTCCAGGCCAGCGGGCTGGGCCAGCGCGGCCAACTGCAGCCGCTGGACCTGCAACTGCGCGCCGGCGAGGTGATGGGGCTGGCCGGGTTGCTCGGCTCGGGGCGCACCGAGGTTGCGCGGCTGCTGTTCGGCCTCGCGCGCCCGGACAGCGGCGAGTTGCGGGTGGATGGCCAGCCGGTGCAGTTCAAGGCGCCGGCCGATGCGGTCCGACGCGGCCTGGCCATGTGCCCGGAAGAGCGCAAGACCGACGGCATCGTCGCCGAGTTGTCCGTGCGCGAGAACATTGCGCTGGCGCTTCAGGCCAGCCTGGGGCTGCGGCGCAACCTGTCGCGGGCCGAGCAGACGCGGCTGGCCGAGGCCTTCGTCAAGGCGCTGGGCATCAAGACCGCCAGCGTGGAGACGCCCATCGGGCTGCTGTCCGGCGGCAACCAGCAGAAGGCGGTGCTGGCGCGCTGGCTGGCCACGCAGCCAAGGCTGCTGCTGCTGGACGAGCCCACGCGCGGCATCGACGTGGCGGCCAAGCAGGAGATCCTCCAGGAGATCCTGCGCCTGGCCGGCGAAGGCATGTCGGTGCTGTTCATCTCGTCCGAGATGGACGAGGTGGTGCGGCTGTCGCACCGCGTGACGGTGCTGCGCGACCGGCGCAAGGCCGGCGAACTGCCGGCTGGGTGCACCGAAGACGAAGTCTACGAACTGATCGCCAAGACATGACCTCGCCGTCTCCGACTGTCCAACGCGTGCTGCACCACCGATTGCTGTGGCCGGTGGTGACGCTGGTGCTGCTGCTGGCGCTCAACGCGGCATTCAATCCGACGTTCCTGCATGTCGAGTGGCGCGACGGCCACTTGTACGGCAGCCTGGTCGACATCCTCAACCGGGCGGCCCCGCTGGTGCTGGTGGCGCTGGGCATGACGCTGGTCATCGCCACGCGCGGCATCGACATCTCGGTCGGCGCGGTGGTGGCCATCGCGGCCGCGCTGGCCGCAGCACTGATCGGCGGCTCGCTGGTGGTCAAGGACGGCGCGGCGGCCGACGTGAGCCGCTTCCCGATGTGGCTGGCGATCGCGGCGGCGCTGGGCGCGGCGCTGGCTTGCGGGCTCTGGAACGGGCTGCTGGTGGCGCGCATCGGCATGCAGCCCATCATCGCCACGCTGATCCTCATGGTGGCCGGGCGCGGCATCGCGCAGCTGATCACCGAGGGGCAGATCATCACTGTCTACTACACGCCCTACTTCTTCATCGGCGGCGGCTACCTGCTGGGCCTGCCGTTCGCGCTGTTCATCGCCGCCGCGGTGTTCGCCCTGCTGTACCTGGCGGTAACGCGCAGCGCACTGGGCCTGTTCATCCAGTCGATCGGCATCAACCCCGCGGCCGCGCGGCTGGCGGGCGTGAAGGCGCGCCGGCTGACGGTGGGCGTGTACATGCTGTGCGCGTTCTGCGCCGGGCTGGCGGGGCTGATCATCAGCTCCAACGTCAAGAGCGCCGACGGCAACAACGCCGGCCAGCTGCTGGAACTCGACGCGATCCTGGCGGTGACGCTCGGCGGTACCTCGCTCACCGGCGGGCGCTTCAGCCTGCTGGGCAGCGTGATCGGCGCGCTGATCATCCAGACGCTGACCTACGCCATCTATTCGCTGGGCGTGCCGCCGGAGATCAACCTGGTGGTCAAGGCCGTGGTGGTGTTCGCGGTGATGCTGCTGCAGTCCCCCGAGTTTCGCGCCGAGATGCGCCGCCTGGTGTTCCGCCCGGCAGCCGCCGGAGGCGCGCAATGAGCGCCGTGGCCCCCGGGCAGGCCCCCGCCGGCGCGGCCGGGCCCGTCGCGGCCGCGCAGCCGGGTACGCCGGCGTTCGCCGGTGCGCGCCTGCAGCGCCGTTCGCTGCCGCTGCAGGTGACCGTGTCGCTGTTCGTGCTCATGGCAACGCTGGGCTCGCTGGCCTATCCGGGCTTCTTCTCGCTGCAGGTGTTTCTCAACCTGCTGATCGACAACGCCTTCCTGTGTGTCGTTGCGGTCGGCATGACCTTCGTCATCCTGTCCGGCGGCATCGACTTGTCGGTCGGGTCGGTGATCGCGCTCACCACCATGGTGTCGGCCTGGCTGGTCGAGCAGCATGGCTGGCACCCGCTGGCGGTCATCCCGCTCGTGCTGCTGATGGGCACGGCGTTCGGCGGCGTAATGGGGCTGCTCATCGAGCGATACCGGCTCCAGCCCTTCATCGTCACCCTGGCCGGAATGTTCCTGGCGCGCGGCCTGTGCTACGTGATCAGCATCGACTCCATCAGCATCGGCAACGAGTTCTTCTCCGAGCTGTCGTTCATCCGCATACCCGTGTGGGGCGATGCCACCATCACCCTGAGCGCACTGATCGCCCTGGCCGTGGTGGCGGCGGGCGTCTACCTGGCGCACTACACGTCCTTCGGCCGCACCGTGTACGCCGTGGGTGGCAACGAGCAGTCGGCACTGCTGATGGGGCTGCCGGTGCGGCGCACCGTGATCGGCGTGTACGCGCTCTCGGGCTTCTGCTCGGCGCTCGGCGGCGTGCTGTTCACGCTGTACATGCTGTCCGGCTACGGCCTGCACGCGCTGGGACTGGAGCTCGATGCCATTGCCGCGGTGGTGATCGGCGGGACGCTGCTCACCGGCGGCGTAGGCTACGTGATCGGCACCCTGTTCGGCGTGATGATGCTCGGCATCATCCAGACGCTGATCGCCTTCGACGGCACCCTCAGCTCCTGGTGGACGCGCATTGCCGTGGGCGCCCTGCTGTTTGTCTTCTGCCTGATGCAGCGGGTGTTGACTGCGCGAGGCGGGACGCATTGAGCCTGGGGGTGGCTGCCCGGGAATGTGAGCCGCCAAGCCGCCGGGCGCCGGCCGTCTCCTTGAGGTCGCCCACCTGGGTCTATCTGCGAAGAAACTTCGCGCGGGCCGCATGGGTGATTGCGGCGACGCAAGGATGGGTGATGCGGCGTTCCGGCGAAATGCCGAAGAACTCTTCAACCAGTTCGGGAACTCGCCCCAGCACCTCGACGCCGTACTGAGCGCAGGTTTCTTCCTCGAGCACGCTCGGGGACATGAAGACGCCCCGGCCTTCGCCGCCGAAGGCCTTTAACAACGCCGCATCGTCGAACTCCCCGATCAAGCGCGGCCGAAGGTGGTGCTCGGCCAACCACAGGTCCAGGCGCTGACGCATGGCGGAAGTCGAGCCCTGCACCAGCATCGGCGCACCGTCGAGGCAATCGGGAAACGGGCCCGCGAACGCGCGCTTGAGTTCCGGCGCAATGTAAAAGCTCATGGCGGTGGTTCCGAGCGTGTGATTGAACGCCTTGACGCTCGTGTGCTTGCCCATTGCCTCGTCGGCCACGACGAGGTCTAACCGGTGCACCGAGAGTTGCGCGAGAAGGTCCCGGAAGTTCCCCTCGTGGCAGATCAGGCGAACCTGTTCAGGCACGCCCAGGGCGGGCTCGAGCAGCCGGTAGGCGATGGCCTTGGGCACGGAGTCGGCGATGCCGACCCGAAAGGTGAGGCTGTGTCCGGCCAGGCCCTTGCTGCTCACCGCCGCCTCCAGTTCCGCGCCCAGCGAAAAGATCTGGTCGGCATAACTGAGGGCAGTTCGCCCTTCGGGCGTCAGCTCCACGCCGCGCCCACTCTTTTGCAGAAGCTGGCAGCCCAGCGACCCTTCCAGCAACTTGATCTGCGCCGAAAGCGTTTGCGGCGTGATGTGCAACTGCTGGCCAGCCCGCACGATCCCGCCCGCCTTGGCCGCGGCCCAGAAGTAGTGCAGATGCTTGAAGTTCATGGGTCGATGGATAGTGCGTCAAAAACGATGTAACGATGCCGAATATACGACTTTTATCGAAAGGTGAATGGCCCTAGATTCAACCGGTACGACTCTCCTTTCAGGAACCCCGAAATGAACCACGACATTCACGTTCTCGACTCCCGCCATGCCGTGGGCGCCGCGGCAGCCCAACGCAACCAGGTGCTGCGCAACACCTACTGGCTGCTCGCGCTTTCCATGGTGCCGACCGTTCTTGGCGCGTGGCTGGGCGTTGCGACCGGCCTCGTGAGCGCCATGTCGCCGGGCATCGGCATGGTGGTTTTCCTTGCCGGCGCCTTCGGCTTCATGTTCGCCATCGAGAAGACGAAGAATTCGGCTGCGGGCGTGCCGGTGCTGCTCGCCTTCACGTTCTTCATGGGGCTGATGCTCTCGCGGCTGGTGGGCAGCGTGCTCGGCCTGGCCAACGGCGCGAGCCTCGTGATGACTGCATTTGCAGGCACGGGCGCCGTGTTTTTCGGCATGGCCACGCTTTCCTCGATCATCAAGCGCGACCTCAGCGCCATGGGAAAGTGGCTGTTCGTGGGCGCCATCGTCCTGCTCGTGGCAGGTATCGCGAACTTCTTCATCCAGTCGAGCGCTCTGATGATGACGCTGTCGGTGCTGGCCATCGGCATCTTCTCGGCCTTCATCCTGCATGACCTCAAGCGCGTGCGGGACGGCCTGGAAACCAACTACATCAGCGCGACGCTGGGCGTCTACCTGAGCATCTACAACGTGTTCCAGTCGCTGCTCATGCTGCTTGGCCTGACCAGCGGGCGCGACGAATAACAGCGAACAGAGGAGGTTCCATGCGCCTTTCCACACGGGCTCGCCAGGCCGTCACCGCCATGATCGACGTGGCCTTGCAACAGCGCGCGGGGCCCGTCGCGCTGGCGGGCATCTCGCGCCGGCGAAACATCTCCGTGTCCTATCTCGAACAGATGTTCTCCGAGCTCCGGCGTGCGGGATTGGTCGAATCTACGCGCGGCCCGGGCGGCGGCTATTCGCTGGCGCGCAACAGCGCGCTCGTGACGATGGCGGACATCGTCCAGGCGGTCGATCGCCCCGAGACGAAGCCTGCCGAGCGGCAGCGGGAAGAAGACGCCGCGAGCGGCGGCCAGCAGTGCCTCACGCCCGAGCTGTGGACCGCGCTGAACCGGCACGTGATCGAATACCTTCAATCCGTGACCTTGAAGACGCTGGTCGACGAACAGCCGGCCGACAGGTCGGAGAACCAGGCGCCTGGGCGGCAGGTCCAGCCGGCCGGGCAGCGGATTGCGCCTTCGCGCCCGCGGGCGCCCAACTCCGTCTTTGAACTGGGGCGGTTCCTGGCGTAGGACCTGGCGTAGGAGATTGATGGCACTGGGTCACGGTCGCTACGCTACGGAGGGGCCCGGCGCGCGATCGTATAGTGACCGTCGACATGCACTTTCGCCCACATCTGTCCAAGTTGGCATGGCGCTCTCTCGCCGTGCTTTTCTTGTTGCTGGGTGTGTTGGGTGTGCTGCTGCCGGTCGTGCCGACGGTGCCGTTCGTCATCGCTGCCGCCTGGGCGGGGGGGCGGGGCTGGCCCGCGCTCGAACGCTGGCTGCTCGATCATCCTCGCTTCGGCAGCCATATCCGAGGGTGGCGAACTTCCGGGACCGTGCCGCGCCGCGCGAAGCTACTGGCGATCGGCATGATGACCGTCAGCGCGGTGGGGGTGGCGCTGTCGGGACTGCCGACGGTCGTCAGGGTCGCCGTGCCTTTGGCAATGGCACTTGTGGCTGTTTGGCTCTGGATGCGGCCCGAGCCTTGAGGGGAGCGCACGACGACCATGACCACAGCGCTACTTGTTATCGACGTCCAGCAGGGCCTTTGCGAAGGCGAGCATGCGGCCTTCGAGTCGCAGCAGGTTATTGCTCGAATCAACCAGGTGTCAGCGAAGGCTCGCGCCGCCGGCGGCTTGGTGGTGTTCATCCAGCACGAATCTTCGTCCGGGTACCTGGAGTTCGGAACGGATGCATGGCAGCTTGCCCGCGGCCTCCACATTGAGGTGCCGGACATACTCATACGCAAGACGACACCCGATTCCTTCCATCGCACGGACTTGGAACAAGTGCTCAAGAAGCACGGTGTCACAGAGCTCGTGGTTTGCGGAATGCATACTGAGTACTGCGTCGACACCACCACGCGCAGAGCGCTTGCCCTGGGATTCCCTGTCGCCTTGGTTGGTGACGCGCACACCAGCGAAGGGAATCGGCACTTGTCCGCAGCCCAAGTGATTCAGCATCACAACGAAACGCTCGCCAACATCAGCAGTTTCGGTCCGAGGGTTCGCGTCGTTTCGGCCGAGGCGTTGCGCGTTGAACCCTAGGTAGCTTCTGGCAGGAGGCATTTCGCGGCGCTGAAGTTCGCGACCTCGCTGTTGGAGGGAGCATGCACGTGTTCAGACCAGGAGAAAGCGTTCATGTGCGGTAACCCCTTGTCGCACGAGGCGGCGCCCCAACTTTCTGGGCACGTCCAACGCCACGCAACAGAGCGCCATATGCCCGACTCCATTTCTCAACTGGCCCAGGTGAATCAAAAGATTCTTGCCGGGGGCGAACAACTGCCGGCCGTCAAGCTCAAGGACGGCACAACGGTGCAAACTGGCACCGTCGCGACCATGCTGCACAACGTGGCTCGCTACAACAACGGGGAGAGAGGCGAAGTCGAGAAGGAGCTCGAATTGTCGGTGCCCACGCTCATCAAGGTTGGGTTGTTCGACCTGTTCCCCGTCGATGACTGGATTGCCGGAGCGAATCCCGGTCGCCGCTTCGTTGGCCTGGTTGCACGGAAATTGTTATCCGCTGGCGCCTGATTGCCGTGAGCGGAAGTTCGTTGCGGTCTCCGCCGTCTGATCAGGACTACTGACGCATCAGTCGAACCGGCCACCCCGTGTTCGACTGCCCGGCGAGCGTGTTTTCGTCCAGCTAGACCAAGCGTAACTGTGAGTTGGTGCAACCGCTCACAACATCGGCGGCGGCGACCTCCAATGTGATCTCGATGTCAGAACGCGACCGGACCTTGAGTGTCACCCAATGGCCGACGCACGGATCGTCCTTCATTAGGGCGAGGGAATAGGTCCGCCACGTTCCAATCTGCTCCTTGTCCGGGATGTTGACTTCGGCTCCGAGCGGGATCCTTGTTTCCTGACGGAACACAGCTTTCCAATTGCCGATGAAAGATCCTTTGACGGGACTGGGAAACGAGGTCTCGGCCTTTCGAAACAGGCCAAGCTGCGCCGCCGAATTCCGAGTCAGGTCTGCTCCGCCAAGATAGAGGCCGTCGTGGTATCGATACGCCACTCGACATCGCTTTTCGCTTGAGCCAGACCACGCCATATCGATGCAATACCGGCCCTGGTCGTCCACTTTCCATGTGCCCTGGCCAAAGAACACCCAAAGCCGGTCGGCCGATTGGCTCACCACAGAAAGTGTTCCGTCCTTGAGGTTATGAAAATGCAGGACGTGCCCGTTGCTTGGAGACACAAGATCCATGTCAGATTCGGGCTCGATGAGCTCATGCATTTCTCGCGGCGAAAGCGGCAGGGCGCCGGCTTCGAGCAACTCCTTTGCGCTGACAGATAGGTCTGGTGTCGCAAATGCACTCTGTGCCGCCAAGCCCGCAGCAGCGGCAAGAATGCCGCGCATGCGAAGCACGCAATCGAGCGGGCAACCTTCACGATGGTCATGTTGACTCCATCCACGATTGGCCTTACCCCGTTGTCCTCTTTGCCATGGTCATCGGAAAAGGGGCTGAGACGCAACAGGTTTCGCATTGGAATACAAAGGGGATGCCACGTCGTTTCGCGTCAATCGCATCCTTGCAACTGCTTCAAGTGTCGCGTGCGCAGGGACGCCTAGAAATGGAAAAACCCCCGGCCACAAGTGACGCGGGGGTCGACAATCCTGGCGCCTCGCTTACCACGGAAGCGACGCCCGACGCGGCTGGCTTAGCGCGGCGCAGCCGGCGCCATCGGGCTCGCCGGTGAATACGGCGACGCAGCCGGCGGCGGCATGGTCGATGCGGGCGGCATGCTGCCCGGATACGGCGCGCGCGGCTGCATCGTCGCCGGCGGCGGCATGTTGGACGAAGGCGCCGGCATCGTGGCCGGGGCCGGCATGGTCGACGTTCTCGGCATGGTGCTGACCGGCACCGGCGTAACGGTCTCGCGGATGGCGCCGCCGCCCATCACGCTGCCGTCGATGGTGGTGTTGCCGGTGCCCAGCACGCGTTGTTCGCAGGCCATGCGGTCGGCCGGCGGCTGCTTGTCGCAGCGTGCCAGCGCGTTCTGGCGGTAGACATCGGGCGAAGCGCTCGTCAGGTTGTTGCGCTGCGCAGCCTGTGCCGCCGCGCCGGCTTCGCGAATGCAGGCCTGTCGGTCCTGCTGCACGCCGTCGCAGGTGGCGCGCTCGGCCTGGTACTGGCCCTTTTGCGCGTGCGCGGCAGGCAAGAGGGCGAAACTGCCCACGGCCATCATCGCGGCGGCGCAGGTTGTTCGGAAAGTGGCGTTCATGTTCGGACTCCTGTAGGTCGTCCGGCGGGGCCGCAGCGCCCGGTGCGGGCGGCAAGGGCGCGCAGGAGCGCGTCGCCGGAGCCCCAGTGTGGCCGTGCCGTCGCAGCCGCGCTGTGGGACGCCCCGGGCGCTTGCCTGTCAGCCCGCCCGCGCAGGTTGGCGCAGGACCGCTCCTACAGTTCGACGCGCGCGGCCAGGCGGCTCAGACGCTCACTTCCGAAATCCGGCGCGCCAGGTGGGCCAGCGCCTCGTCGACCTGGTCGACCAGGATCAGCGACAGGTCGCCCGGTCCGAGCCGTTCCAGCGCATGGTCGATGGCGACGAACTCGCCACGGATCTCGTTGATCTGCCGCGTGCGGGCGGCGCCCTGCAGGCCCTGGCGCAGCAGCGCCATCACTTCGCCGTCGGCGCGACCGCGCTGCGCGGCGTCCTGGTAGAGGATGACCTCGTCGAAGGCCTGGCCCAGGATGGCGGTCTGCTCGCGGATGTCCTGGTCGCGCCGGTCGCCCGCGCCGCTGATCACCACCTGCCGCTTCCTGGCCGGCATGGCGTCGACCGCCGAGACCAGGGCGCGCATGGCGTCGGTGTTGTGGCCGTAGTCGGCGATGACGGTGGCGCCACGGTAGTCCATGACGTTGAAGCGGCCGGGCACGCCGGCGGCGTCGCTGTTGAAGCTGGCCAGTCCGCTGCGGATGGTGTCCCAGTCCACGCCCACGGCCCAGGCCGCGGCCACGGCGGCCATGACGTTGTCGACCTGGAAGGCGATGGTGCCGCCGCGGGTGATGGGCACGTCGCGCAGCGGCACGCGCTCGCGCCAGGCGCCTTCGGCGGCGATCACCGCATCCTGGTCCACGTACACGGTGCGGCGGCCCTGCGCGCGGTGCGTGGCCATGACCGGGTGGGCGCGATCGGCGGCGAAGAAGATGACGCTGCCGCGGCACACGCCGGCCATGGCGGCCACGTTCGGGTCAGCCGCGTTCAGCACGGCCCAGCCTTGCGGTGCCACGTTGCGCACGATCACGCGCTTGAGCACCGCCAGCTCTTCGACCGAGTTGATGTAGTTCAGTCCCAGGTGATCGCCCTGGCCGAGGTTGGTGACCACGGCCACCTGGCAGCGGTCGAAGCCCAGGCCTTCGCGCAGGATGCCGCCGCGCGCCACCTCGAACACCGCGGCCTCGACGTCCGGATGCAGCAGCACGTTGCGGGCGCTCTTGGGGCCGCTGCAGTCGCCGCTGTCGGTCTGCCGGCCGTCGATGTACACGCCGTCGGTGTTGGTCATGCCGGTCACCAGCCCGCTGGAGGCGAGCAGGTGGTTGATCAGGCGGGCGGTGGTGGTCTTGCCGTTGGTGCCGGTCACGGCCACCACGGGAATGCGGCCGTCGTCGCCGGGAGAGTACAGCTGGTCGACGATCGCCTCGCCGACCGGCCTCCCGCGGCCGAACGAGGGCGAAATGTGCATGCGCAGCCCCGGCGCGGCGTTGACCTCGACCACGCCGCCGGACTGCTCCTCCAGCGGCACGAGCACGCTTTCGCACACCATGTCGACGCCGCAGATGTGCAGGCCCACCATCTGTGCCGCCTCGATGGCGCGGGCGGCGATCTCGGGGTGCACGGTGTCGGTCACGTCGGTGGCGGTGCCGCCGGTCGACAGGTTGGCGTTGTTGCGCAGCACCACGCGCCGGCCCGGTTCGGGCACGCTGTCGGGCGTCAGGCCCTGGGCCTCCAGCCGGCTGATGGCGATGTCGTCGAGCCGGATCTTCGTCAGCGAGGTGGCATGGCCTTCGCCGCGGCGCGGGTCCAGGTTGATCGTGTCGACCAGCGCTCGCACCGTCGAGACGCCGTCGCCCACCACGTTGGGCGGGTCGCGCCGCGCGGCGGCGACCAGCCGATCGCCCACCACCAGCAGGCGGAAGTCGAAGCCCGGGAGGTATTTCTCGACCATCACCTCGCCGAACTCGGACGCCGCCACGTAGGCCGCGGCGAGTTGCTCGCGGTTGACGATGTTGACCGTCACGCCCTTGCCCTGGTTGCCGTCCTGCGGCTTGACCACCACCGGCAGGCCGATCTCGTGCGCGGCTTCCCAGGCGTCGTCCAGGCTGTTGACCGGACGGCCGCGCGGCACCGGCACGCCGGCGGCGTTGAGCAGTTGCTTGGTCAGTTCCTTGTCCTGCGCGATGGCCTCGGCCACGCCGGAGGTGGCGTCCACTTCGGCGGCCTGGATGCGGCGCTGGCGCGCGCCCCAGCCGAACTGCACCAGGCTGCCGCGGGTCAGGCGCCGGAACGGGATGCCGCGCGCGGCGGCGGCCTCGGCAATGGCGCCGGTGCTCGGGCCCAGCCGTTCGTCCTCGTCCAGTTCGCGCAGCCGGGCGATGGCCGCGGCCGCGTCGAAGGGCCGGGTCTCGTCCAGAGCGGCCTGGATCAGCGCGTGGGCCAGCTCGATGGCCAGTCGCCCGACAGCCTCCTCGCTGTACTGCACCACCACCTGGTAGATGCCTTCCTCGGACGTGGCCGCCGTGTGGCTGAAGTTGACGGCGCAGCCGGCATGCACCTGCAGCGCCAGCGCGGCGGCCTCCAGCACGTGCGCGAGCGCCAGCGGATGGCCGAGGGCGACGGGGTGGAGTTCGCCGATGTCGGGAAACAGCGCGCGCAGGCGGCGGTCGAAGCCGGGCAGCAGGTCGATGCTCGTCTCATTGCCGTCGCAGCGCACCACGGCTTCGATGGCGGTGTGCCGGCTCCAGAGGTTGGGCCCGCGCAGGGCACGTGTGCGGATGATGTCCATGGTGGGGCGCGTTGTCTTGTAGGTTTTGCGGCGGGGTACGTGAGCGGGGGCGTCGTTCAGTTCAGCTGCTGCGGCGACGTGTGCGTCGCCTCGGCGAAGGGCATCAGGCTCTGCGAAAGCTGCAGCGAGGACAGGGCCGTCGCCAGGTCGGCCTCGAAGGCCTGCACGCCGGCGCCGATCAGGTTCAGCGGGATGCCCATGGCCCAGCCGGCGGCCACGGCGGCCAGCACGCTTTCCAGCGAAATGCCGGCGTGGCTCGCGCGCCATGCGGTCAGGCGGCCGAGGCCGGGCAGGAAGGTCTCGCTGCTGCCGGTGGCCAGCACCACGCGGTCCTGCCGCACCAGCACGGCCTTGCCGCCGTCGCGCTGGTGCGCCGTCAAGGACGCCGCGTGCGGGTCGGCCGCATAGAGGATCACGTCGCCGTCGCACAGGGGCGCCATGCCGGCCACACGCGGGTCCGCGGCATTGAGCACCGCGGTGCCGTCAGGCAGCACCACGTCGACCTGCGTGCGCAGCACCTTCACCATCTGGTCGCTTTCGCCGATGTCGAACTCGGCGAGCCGGTCGGCGCCTTCCAGGTCGGTCACGATGCCGATCTGGCAGCGGTCGTAAGGCAGGCCGTCGCGCAGGATGGTTTCGGCACCGGCCTCGATCACCACTGCCTGGACCGCGCGGTTGACCAGCAGGCGGTGGCCGGCCGCGAAATTGGCGCTGTCGCGCGCATCCACGCGGCGCCGGTCGAGGAACAGGCCGTCGCGGCAGGCCAGGCCGGTGTGGTGGCCGCCCAGGCTGGCCAGCCAGGCCACCAGCCGCGCAAGCGCCGCCGTGTCCTGGGTGCCGGCCACGCCGACGATCGGGATGCGCCCCGGTCCCGCCTCGGCATCGCTCTCGTCGGGGAAAAGGTGGTCGCAGATGGCGCGGCCCACCGGCCGCGGCGCACCCACGCCCGGCTTGAGGTGCATCAGCAGCCCGGGCCCGGCGTTGACTTCGACGATGGCGCCGGCCTGGGCCTGCAGCGGACGCGAGATGTCGCGCGCGACCAGGTCGATGCCCGCGATGTCGAGGCCGACGATGCGTGCCGCGAGCACCGCGGCGTGCGCCACTTCGGGATGCACCTGGTCGGTACAGTCCGTGCCCAGGTTGCCGTTGCGCTGGATCGTCACCACGCGGCCGGCGGCCGGCACCGAGTCGCCGCCCAGTTGCTGGCGCTGCAGTTCGAGCTGGAGCTTGGCATCGTTGGCCAGGTCGATCACGTCCAGTGGAAATTCTTCCTCCGCGCCGCGCCGCGGGTCGCTGTTGAGCTGGCTGTCGATCAACTGCGCCACCGTCTGCCGGCCGTCGCCGGTGACCGTGATGACTTCGCCGCGGGCGGCCGCCACCACGCGACCGCCCACCACCAGCAGGCGGTGCTCGGCGCCCGGCACGTAGCGCTCGACCATCACGTCGCTGCCTTCCGGTTCGGCGACGGCGAAGGCGGCCATGACTTCCTCGCGCGTGTGCAGCTCGAGCGACACGCCGCGGCCATGGTTGGCGTCCGACGGCTTCACGGCCACCGGCAGCCCGATGTCCTGCGCGGCCTCCCAGGCCTCCTCGGCGCTGCCCACCACCTGGCCCTCGGGCACCGGCACGCCGCAGCTTTGCAACAGCGACTTGGTCAGTTCCTTGTCGCTGGCGATGGATTCGCCGATGGCGCTGGTGTAGTCGGTCTCGGCCGTCCAGATCCGGCGCTGAGTGGCGCCATAGCCCAACTGGACCAGGTTGCCGTCGTTCAGCCGGATGTGCGGAATCCCGCGGTCGGCCGCCGCGTTGACGATGCTCGCGGTAGACGGGCCGAGGTAGCAGGCGTCCAGCCGCGTGCGGACCGCGTCGACGCAGGCCTGCACGTCGGCCGGGCCGAACGGGTCGTCGTTGATCGCGGCCATCAGCAGGCGGTGGCCTTCGGCCAGCGCGGTGCGCGCCACCTGCTCGTCGCGCGCGCGAAACACCATGCGGTACACGCCGTGGCGGGACGTGCTGCGGGTCTGGCCGAAGCCGGTCGGCATGCCGGCCAGGTTGAGCAGTTCGATGACGACGTGCTCGAGCACGTGCCCCGACCAGGTGCCTTCCTCGAGCCGCTGGATGAAGCCGCCGCGCTCGCCCACGCCGCAGTGGTGCTCGATCAGCGCCGGCAGCAGCGCGGTCAGGCGCCCTGTGAAACCCTCGATCCTGTTGGAGGGGAAGTCCTCGAGTTCGCCCAGGTCGAGCCAGACCTCCAACACCGGACGGTAGGTCCAGATATTGGGACCGCGCAAATAGTTCACGCGAAGCAGGCGAATGTCGTCGAAACGGGTCATGAGAACGTTCGTAGGGCTACGGAGCGGGGAAACGGGCCGGCTGCCGGACCGGAATCCGGGACCGGGGCCTTCGGTCAGAATGAGCGCCCGGCGAACCCGCCGGGCGTGGAGTTGCGGCCAATTCGTCCCCGCTCCGCCATCGATCACCACATGGAAAAACTTGATTCACCGGCCGCCCTGGCGGACCAGGCCAGCGGCACCACGTTGGTGCCGCGAAGCCGGCTGGCTTCCGACGAAAACGTTCTCGCGAGCCTGGCGGTTGACCTGGACGGCAACCTGTGCTTTTCCGGCGGCTTCCTGGCCCTGACCGACCGGCGCCTGCTGGCGCGCGATGGCAGTGGCGCCTGGCGCGACTGGGCACTGGACCAACCGGGACTGGCCCTGCACCTGAGCGACCACGCCGGCGTGGGCACGCTCGACCTTGGCGATGGTCAAGGCATGCTGCAGCGCTGGCACTACACGCTGGCGCAGCAGGCCGCGGCCATGCGCCTGGTGCGCCTGTTCGAGCAGCGGGCCGGCGATGCCGCCGAAGTGGGCGCTGACCCGGCGGCGGCATCCGAGGTCGATCCCGAGCTGCAGCGCCCGCCGTCCACCTGGGTGCTGCTGCGCCTGGGACGGTTCGCGCGGCCGTACCGCCGCCAGCTGCTCGCCGGCTTCCTGTTGACGCTGGCGTCGACGGCGGCCACGCTGGTGCCGCCCTACCTGACCATCCCGTTGATGGACGACATCCTGATCCCGTTCCAGAACGGGCAGGCCATCGAGGTCAATGAGGTGCTCATGTACCTGGGCGCGCTGCTGGCCGCGGCGCTGCTGGGCTGGGGCCTGGGCTGGGCCCGCACCTACCTGCTGGCGCTGGTCTCCGAGCGCATGGGCGCGGACCTGCGCACCGCCACTTACGAGCACCTGCTGACGCTGCCGCTGGACTACTTCGGCAACAAGCGCACCGGCGACCTGATGGCGCGCATCGGTTCCGAGACCGACCGCATCAACGTGTTTCTTTCGCTGCACGCGCTTGATTTCATCAACGACGTGCTGATGATCGCCATGACCGCGGTCATCCTGGTGTCGATCAATCCGCTGCTGGCCCTGGTCACGCTGGTGCCGCTGCCGTTCATCGGCTGGATGATCCACGTCGTGCGCGACCGGCTGCGCACCGGCTTCGAGAAGATCGACCGGGTCTGGGGCGAGGTGACGAACGTGCTGGCCGACACCATCCCGGGCATCCGCGTGGTCAAGGCATTCGCGCAGGAGCGCCGCGAAGCCGAGCGCTTTCGCCAGGCCAACGCCCACAACCTGAAGGTCAACGACCGGCTCAACCGGACGTGGTCGCTGTTCACGCCCACGGTGTCGCTGCTGACCGAGGTCGGCCTGCTCGTGGTGTGGGCCTTCGGCATCTGGCAAGTGGCGCGCGGGCGCATCACGGTCGGCGTGCTTACCGCGTTCATCGCGTACATCGGGCGCTTCTACACGCGGCTCGATTCGATGAGCCGCATCGTCTCGGTCACGCAGAAGGCGGCGGCCGGCGCCAAACGCATCTTCGACATCCTCGACCACGTCAGCAACGTGCCGGACCCGGTCGACCCGGTGCGCCTGGGCACCGTGTGCGGCGGCATCGAGATGAAGGGGCTGGGCTTTCGCTACGGCAGCCGCGCCGTCATCCGCAACCTCGACCTGAGCATCCGGCCGGGCGAGATGATCGGCTTGGTGGGCCACAGCGGATCGGGCAAGAGCACGCTGGTCAACCTGATCTGCCGCTTCTACGACGTCAGCGACGGCGGCATCGAGGTCGACGGCACCGACATCCGCCGCTTTGCCGTGGCCGACTACCGGCGGCACGTCGGGCTGGTGCTGCAGGAGCCCTTCCTGTTCTTCGGCACCATCGCCCAGAACATTGCCTACGGCAAGCCGGACGCCAGCCGCGAGGAGATCGTCGCCGCGGCCCGCGCCGCCCATGCGCACGAATTCATTCTTCGGCTGCCGCACGGCTACGACTCGCTCGTGGGCGAGCGCGGCCAGGGCTTGTCGGGCGGCGAGCGCCAACGCATCTCGATCGCTCGGGCGCTGCTGATCGACCCGCGCATCCTCATCCTGGACGAAGCCACTTCTGCGGTCGACACCGAGACCGAGAAGGAGATCCAGAAGGCGCTGGACAACCTGGTGCAGGGCCGCACCACCATCGCCATCGCGCACCGGCTGTCGACGCTGCGCAAGGCCGACCGGCTGGTGGTGATGGACCGCGGCGAGATCGTGGAAGTGGGCCCGCACGACGCGCTGATGGCGCGCGAGGGCGCCTACTGGCGCCTCTACCAGGCGCAGGTCCGGCAGGTCGACGACGATGGCGACGAGGACGGCGCGGGCGCCCCGGCACCCGTGCAGGCGCATGCCGCCCATCCGGCGGGGGAGGCGTAGCATGGCAGTGGCCGAAACGAACACGACACCCGGCATGGTGCTGGAACGCGATGCCTTCGGGCGCTTGCTGCTGCGCGGCGCCGAAGGCGCCGGCGAGGTGGTGCAACCGGTGCGCGCCTTTCCGCTCAGCGCGCCCGACGCCGGCATCTCGCTGGTGGGCGAGGACGGGCGCGAGCGGGCCTGGATCGCCCGCCTGCAGGAGGTGCCCGAGCCCGTCCGCGCCTTGCTGCTCGATGCGCTGGCCGTGCGCGACTTCGCGCCGCGGCTGCTGCACCTGCACGCGGTCTCCAGCTTCGGCGTGCCCAGCACCTGGACCGTGACCACCGACCGCGGCGAGACGCAGTTCGTGCTCAAGGCCGAGGAAGACATCCGCCGGCTCGACGGCGGCGCGCTGCTCGTCACCAGCGCGGCCGGCGTGCAGTTTCGCGTCGAGCGGCCGGCGGCGCTCGATCGCGCCTCGCGCCGCTTGCTCGAGCGCTTCCTGTAGGCTCGACGGCCATGCACACATCCGCGCTCGTACTCTTTTCCGGCGGCCAGGACTCCACGACCTGCCTGGCCGACGCGCTGTCGCGCTACGAGCGGGTCGAGACCCTGGGCTTCGACTACGGCCAGCGCCACCGGGTCGAGCTGGACGTTCGAGGCGCCGTGCTGGAACGCCTGCGCCGCGAGTTTCCCGAGTGGGCCCCGCGCCTGGGCGACGACCACCTGCTCACGCTGGACGTGCTGGCGCAGGTGAGCGAATCCTCGCTCACGCAGGACATCGCCTTCGCCATGCAGGAGGGCGGGCTGCCCAACACCTTCGTGCCCGGGCGCAACCTCCTGTTCCTCACGCTGGCCGGTGCGCTGGCCTACCGGCGCGGCCTGGATGTCATCGTGACCGGCGTGTGCGAGACCGACTATTCCGGCTATCCCGATTGCCGCGACGACACCATGAAGGCCATGCAGCTGGCCCTGTCGCTGGGCATGGACCGGCGCCTGGTCATCGAGACGCCGCTCATGTGGATCGACAAGGCCGACACCTGGGCCATGGCCGAGCGCCTGGGCGGACAGGCGCTGGTGCGCCTGATCGTCGAGGAAACGCACACCTGCTACGTCGGCGAGCGCGGGCAGCTGCACGACTGGGGCTACGGCTGCGGCCGGTGTCCGGCCTGCGAGCTGCGCCGGCGCGGCTGGGAAGGCTACGCCGGCTGAATCCCTCGTCGCGGGCGGCGCGCGATCGTGCCGCCCGCGCCCCAGATCAGGCGACTGGTGCGACGAAGGCGATCAGCCGGCCAAGGCGGCGAATCACGTCCGAGGTCACGATGAACTGCGGCTTGTCGCGCTTGACGTAGGGCTCGATCTCCGGCGGCGCATCGGCCGGGTAGGGCGAGGTGTCGTAGATGTCGCCTACGTGTTTGCTGCGATACGCCGTGCCCGTGTACGGGGCTGCCGGGCCGGGCCCGCGGAACGGGTTGACGATTTCGGGCACCGGCGAGGTCCAGTAGTTCTTGCTGCCCAGGTCCTCGATCAACTGGTCGACCTCCGCTTCGGGCACGGTGGGCGTGGTCATCCTGGCGCCGTCGAAGAGATCGGCGAAGTCCACCTCGCGAATGCCGAAGTACTTCGGCAGCGGCACCGGCTGGCTGACCTTGAGTGGTGAGCGCGCCACCATGGCGGCCACGTCGGCGTCGCTCATGCCGCTGAGCTGCGCGTAGCGGCTTTCCAGGCTCGCGATGTTGACTGCCCGGCCGGCCGAGTAGTGGCTGATGGTGTTGGTGATGTCCTTGTCGAAGTAGTAGGCGCCGTTGTTGATATTCGAGCCGTACCGGTGCACGTACAGCGGCTCGTTGGTGTCCAGCTCGACGAACGTGGGGTGGGTGCGGCCGCCGCCCAGCAGCGGATTGCGCTGCGCGGCGTCGGCCGGCAGCGGGACCGTCTTGAGCCAGGCGATGGCTTCCGGAATGCGCGCCAGGAACTTGCGATCACCGGTGAGCGTGAAATAGTTGAACAGCTGCTGGATGTTGGTCTGCGTCGTGTGCGTGGCCAGCGAGCGCGGCTCGTAGCTGCGGGCGCCGGCTGGTGCACCGGCGGGGCGGCCGTTGGTTTCGCGCGAGAGATGCTGCAGGCTCCAGCCGGCCTGCGTGCCCGTGTTCTGCAGCGCGCGCATGCACTCCATGGCGCGCAGGATGCTGTCGATCAGATCGGTGCGGCCCAGCGTCATCACGCACAGCGTCAGGAACTTGATGTTCTCGCCCATCACGTCGTCGTTGAACGTCACATGAAGCGTGTAGTCGCCATCCTCCATGCCCGCGCGCGCCCCGGGGGGCAACTGCTCAGCGTTGGGCTGCGCCATGCTGGACTTCGAGCCGGCGTAGTGCGGGAAGCGCTGTGGCCAGCCGCCGCCGGCGATGCCGAACTCGGGCCCGAACTGCGCGCTGCGGACGAATTCGATCGCCTTGTTGACGGCCGACTCGAAGCGCGCGTCCTTCTTCTCCAGCCACATGCGGAGCATGAACTGCGAGGCGACGGCCGTGCCGGCGTCGTCGAAGGTGGCGTTGCCGTAGTAGTTCTGGAACTCCTCCAGCCGCCAGCCGTTCCTGCCGATGGTCTCGTACCAGTGCTTGAGGGACTCCTCGCCGGCGAAATCGTGGATGTAGTTCCAGCCGCCGGACGCATGCTGGGCGGCAGCCACTGCCAGCGCCGTGCGTTCGGCCGCCTGGTAGAAGCGTTCGTCGCCGGTGGCATGGTAGGCATCCAGGAAGATGTGGCCGACCGACGGGGTGCCCGGCGGCTGGATCCAGCACATGGTGCGCTTGGCTTCCATCTCGCCGAAGGTCTGGGTCAGGTCGGGCGAATACGACCAGACGTAGCCGCCCTGGTACGACACCACTTCGTCCATATAGGTCACGGCGCGTTTCATGGCATCCGCAGCGCGGCCCTGTGCGCTCGCGGGAGCGGGTGCAGGTGCGGGTGCTGGGGCCGGCGATGGCGCGGGGGCGGGCGGCGGGTCGTCGTTACCGCCGCCGCAAGCGGCCAGTGCGATGGGCGTCAGGCTGGCGGACAGAAATGCACGGCGTTGCATGGTGCTCGGTCTCCTTGGTCTGTTGGGATGAACAAGACGATCCGGAAACGATCGTCATTAGTCATCGTATAACCGTGAAAGGAGATTGAATGGAAGGGAGAACCATGAGATCACTTCCCGTCGCACCTAATCACCTAATAAATAAAGGTTAGTTGGCCAAATGCAGATGTCCTGTCCACCGCGAAGGGAGATGTCTTGTGGCGCCAAGTGATCAGTTGTCGTATCTCTATGTGTCGAGCTGGACCGATGACCAAAGCCGCGCAACTGTAGTGGAAGCCGCGCCTGGGCTTCTCAGCCCTGGCCTTGCGCCATGCGGAAGCGCGCTGGCGCCCCGTCGCTTTCGGGGACCAAAGTCCAGCGCTGTGCGTGGTGTTCGCCGACGGAGGCGCGGTGGGCGATCGACACCATCGCGCCGCCGGCCGCCATCGTCTGGGCCGCCATGCGCTGGTAGAGCGAATGCTCGGCCGTCGGGTCGAGTGCGCTGGTGGCCTCGTCGGCGAACAGCCAGGCCGGCTTCTTGAGCAGGACCCGGGCAATCGCCAGCCGCTGTTGTTCGCCCCCGGAGAGCTTCTGGCTCCAGGCGTCGCTTTCGTCGAGCCGCTCGGCCAGGGCCGGCAGCAGCGCGTCGCGCAGGGCCTGCTGCAGCTCGGCGTCGCCGTAGCGTTCGGCAGGCTCCGGGTAGGCCAGCGCATCGCGCAGCGGACCGTCCGGCACGTACGGGCGTTGGGGAATGAACATGGCGTCGGCCGGTACCTGCGCCCGGCCCCGCGCGAACGGCCAGATGCCTGCGAGCGTTCGGAACAGGGTCGACTTGCCGCTGCCCGAGGGGCCTTGCAGCAGCACCGTGTCGCCCGGGCGGACCGCCAGGCTGGCGCCTTCGAGCAGCGGCGTGCCGTCGGGCAGGGCGATGGAGAGGTCGCTCGCCTGCAGCGACGGCGGGCTGCCTTCGGCCGGCACGCGCTGCAGTGCACCGGTGTCCCGGGCGTGCGCCTGCATCGCCGCTTCGAAGCTTGTCAGGCGATCGGCGGTGGCGCGCCAGACGGCGACCCGGTCGTAGTTGTCGACGAACCAGCTCAGCGCGTCCTGCACCCGGCCGAAGGCGGAGTTGATCTGCATCATCTGTCCCAGCTCGATGGCGCCGGAGAAGAAGCGCGGGGCCTGCACGATGAAGGCGAAGATCACCGAGGCCTGGCTGAACGACGCGGTGAAGGCCACCAGGTTCTTCTGCTTCCGGATGAGACTGAGGTAGTTGCCCAGCACCGCGCCGAAGCGCCTGCCCAGCTGGCGATGCTCCACGGCGTCGCCATGGTCGAGCGCGATGGCTTCGCTGTACTCGCGCACCCGCACCAGGTGGTGCCGGAAGTCGGCCTCGTAGCGCTGCTGCATGAAGTTCAGGCCGATCAGCGGTCGCCCGATGTAGTGGGTGATGACGGTGCCGGCAATGCAGTACGCCAGCGCCAGCCAGACCATCGAGCCGGCGATGCTGAAGTCATGCCCGCCGAGCGTGAAGCTGAACGTTCCAGACAGGGTCCACAGGATGCCCACGAAGCTCACCAGCGTCACCACCGCGTTGAGCAGCCCCATCGACAGCGCCATGGTGTAGTCGGTGAACAGCTGCATGTCTTCCTGGATGCGCTGGTCCGGGTTGTCCGGCGGTGCGTGCAGCTGCCGCGAATAGCGGGCGAGCTCCAGGCGGTAGAAGGTGTTGTCCGCCATCCAGCGCTGCAGGTAGTGGCGGGTCATCCAGGCGCGCCAGCGCAACTGCAGCAGCTGCGTCAGGTAGAACTTGAGGATCGCCATGACGATGTAGGCCGCGGCGATCTCGCAGAAGACGATGATCTCGCGCCAGAACACCGTCTGGTTCTTTTCCTGCAGCGCATCGTAGAAGCGCGCGTACCACTGGTTGTTGAGCACCAGCATGTACACCGTGCCGAGATTGAGCGCCACCACCGCCAGCAGCATGCCGAGCGCCTTCCAGCGTTCCTCCGACCTGAGAAAGTAGGGCGCCGCCAGGCGGCCGATGCGGCGCATGGTCTGGCTCAGTGTCGGGCTCGGGGCGGTGGGCGAGGTGGTGTCCATGGGGTCGGGCCACAGCAAGAGCCGAGCCTGAAACACAAAAGACACACATGTTAAGCAGCCGCCTTAGACGAGTCTTAGGTCGGCCGTCGCCGTGCGGGGCGGCGCCGGTCGCGTCCCTAGCCGTTGCTGATGCCGCTGGCCACGTGCCCGGCCGGCACGTGGCGCGCCGCCGCGTCGACATGGCCGGTCTGGTCGTCGAAGAAGAAGTCGGGTTCGAACTCGCGCAGGAATTCGCCCTTGGGCAGTCCGCCGAGGAACATCGCCTCGTCGACGCGGATGTTCCAGTTCATCAGGGTGCGGATGGCGCGTTCGTGGGCCGGGGCGCTGCGCGCCGTGACCAGCGCCGTGCGGATGCGCATGGCCGGGTTGCCGGCCATCTGCAGCCGGTGCAGGGCCATCAGCAGCGGCTTGAACGGCCCCTCGGGCAGGGGCTGTTCGGCCTTGAGCAGCTCGTGCGCCTGGAAGGCGTCCAGCCCTTCGGTCTGGAACACGCGCTCGGCTTCGTCGCTGAAAAGCACGGCATCGCCGTCGAAGGCGATGCGCACCTCGTTGGGAAACGCGTCGCTCGCCTTGACCGATTCGACCAGCACCCGCGCGGCCGGGAAGCCGGCGCCGAGCGCCTCGCGCACGTCCTGCGCGTTGACCGAAAGGAACAGGTGCGCGCGCAGCGGGCGCAGGTAGCCGAACGGCGGGCGGCCCTGCGTGAACACGCCGCGCTGCAGCTTGATGCCGGCCGCGTTGCTGGAGCGGAAGATGCGCATGCCGGAGACCGGGTCGTTGCGCGAGAGGATGACCACCTCCACGCGCTGGACGCCGTCGTCGTTGAAGCGCAGCAGCTTCTGCACCAGCGAATAGGCGATGCCCGGCTGCGCCGGCTGATCCAGCCGCTCGAACTGCAGTCGCATGTAGGCCTCGGGATCGCCGGCCTCGAACAGGCGGTTTTCTTCCTCGAGGTTGAACAGGGCGCGCGAGGAGATCGCGACCACGAGCTTGTCGTCCAGGGTGACGGGCATGGCGGCGGTGCGGCTACTTGACGAACTGGTTGAGCTGGATGATGGGCAACAGCACGGCCAGCACGATCATCATGACGACCGCGCCCATGGCCACGATCAGCAGCGGCTCGAGGATGGTGGCCAGGTGCATGGCACGGCGCTGCACCTCGGCGCCCAGCTGGTTGGCGGCGCGCTGCAGCATCGTGGGCAGGTCGCCGGTCTGCTCGCCCAGCCGCGCGAACATCGACACCAGGCCCGGAAAGCGCTTCTTGCCGGCCAGCGCCGAAGCCAGCGGCGCGCCTTCGCGCACCAGCACCAGCGCGTCCTGCGCATCGGCGCGCAGCGCGCGGTTGCTCAGCGTCTCGGAGGCCGCCTGCAGCGCGCGCAGGATCGGCACGCCCGCGGCCGCCAGCATCGCCAGCGTGCTGGCGAAGCGCGCTGCGTTGTAGCCGCGTGCCAGCCGCCCGACCAGCGGCAGGCGCAGCCAGAAGGCGTCGAACTTGAGCGCGATCGATTCCTGCGCCAGCGCGAACCTGGCCGCCATGGCGGCGACCACCAGCATGCCGAGCATCAGCCAGCCGTGCTGGCGGATCAGGTCGCTCATGGCCAGCATGACGGCGGTGATGGTGGGCAGCGCGCGCTTGGTGCCGGCGAACACGTTGGCCACCTGCGGCACCACGTAGCTCATCAGGAAGATGACGATGGCGATGGCCACCAGGGTGACGATGGCCGGGTACATGGCCGCGCCCACCAGCTTCTGCTGCAGCGCCTGGCGCTCTTCCAGGTCGTCGGCCAGCCGCTCGAGCACCAGCGCCAGGTTGCCGCTTTGCTCGCCGGCGCCCACCACGGCGGTGTAGATGTGCGAGAACTCGCGCGGATGGCCGGACAACGCCCGGCCGAACGACGAGCCGGCGTTGACCTCGGCGCGCAGCGACGCCACCAGGTCGCGCTGCGCATCGCTCTCGGATTCCTCCGTCAGGGCGGTCAGGGCGCGTTCCAGGGGCAGGCCTGCGGCCATCAGTCCGGCGAGCTGGCGGGTCCAGACCGCTAGCGTGGTGCTGCTGAAGACGCGTCCGCCGCCGAACCACCGCCGCCAGCCGGTGCTGCTCGCATGCGCCTGGCTGGCGTCGCCGGCCACCGGCGACACCGCCAGCGGGATGAGCGCCTGCGCGCGCAGCAGGCTGCGTGCCGCGCGTGCCGTGTCGGCTTCCAGCACGCCCTTGCGCGGCTGGCCTTGCGCGTCGATGGCTTCGAAGGAATAGGCGGGCATGGCCGGCAGCCTAGTCGCGCGTGACCCGCAGCAGCTCGGCCTGCGTGGTGATGCCTTCGCGCACCAGCCGCTCGCCGTCCTCGCGCATCGAGCGCAGGCCGCTGCGTTCGGCCGCGGCGTAGATTTCCGGCTCCGACGCGCCGCGGTGCACCATCGCCTGCACCTCGGCGTCGGCTACCAGCAGTTCGAAGATGCCGGTGCGGCCCTGGTAGCCGCTGCTGCCGCAGGTGTCGCAGCCCTTGCCCTGGCACACCGGGCAGATCTTGCGCACCAGGCGCTGCGCCAGCACCCCCAGCAGCGAGGAACTCAGCAGGAAGGGCTCGACGCCCATGTCGGTCAGGCGGGTGATGGCGCTGACCGAATCGTTGGTGTGCAGCGTGGCCAGCACCAGGTGGCCGGTGAGCGAGGCCTGGATGGCGATCTGCGCGGTCTCGAAGTCGCGGATCTCGCCGATCATGATGACGTCGGGGTCTTGCCGCAGGATGGCGCGCAGCGCCTTGGCGAAGGTCAGCTCGATCTTCGGGTTGACCTGCGTCTGGCCGATGCCGGGCAGCTCGTACTCGATCGGGTCTTCCACCGTCATGATGTTGCTGTGGCTCGCATCCATGCGCGCCAGCGCCGCATACAGCGTGGTGGTCTTGCCCGAGCCGGTCGGCCCGGTCACCAGGATGATGCCGTGCGGCTGGGCGATCAGCCGCTCGATGCGGGTCAGCGTATCGCCCTGCATGCCCACCGCCTCGAGCGTCAGGCGCTCCTCGTTCTTGTCGAGCAGGCGCAGCACGGCGCGTTCGCCGTGCGCCGAGGGCAGCGTCGACACGCGCACGTCCACCGCCCGCGTGCCGATGCGCAGCGAGATGCGGCCGTCCTGCGGCAAGCGCTTCTCGGCAATGTCCAGGTCGGCCATGATCTTCAGGCGAGAGATCAGTGCCGCGTGCAGCGCGCGGTTGGGCTGCACCACCTCGCGCAGGTCGCCGTCGATGCGAAAGCGCACGCAGGAGGTGCGCTCGTAGGGTTCGATGTGGATGTCGCTGGCGCCGTCGCGTGCGGCCTGCGTGAGCAGCGCGTTGAGCATGCGGATGATCGGCGCGTCGCCGGCGGATTCCAGCAGGTCCTCGACGGCCGGCAACTCCTGCATCATGCGCGACAGGTCGGCGTCGCTCTGCACTTCGCTGACGATGGCGGCGGCATTCGACTCGCCTTGCGCGTAGGCCACGCTGATGCGGTGCGCGAGCTCGGCCGCCGGCATCACCTCGAACGACCCGATGCGGTACTTGCGCAGCACCTCGCCCAGTCCCCCCTTGGCCGGCACCGTCGGCATGCGCAGCAGCAGCTCGCCGTTGTCGGTTTCTTCCAGCAGCAACTGCTGGGTACGGGCGAAGGCATAGGGCAGGGGGTAGCGCATGTCGGCGTCCAGTATGCCGCGCTCAGGGCAGCTCGCGGGCGGAGGCGGGGTCGGCCGTGGGCGGCAGCGCGCCCTTGAGCGGGCTGGGAGCCAGCGACGGCTCCAGCGGTGCCATCGGCGGGGGGATCAGCCGCGTGCCCTGGATGCCGCCATCGTCCTTTGCCCTGGGCTTGGGCGTGCCCTGCGGGGCGGGCGGCGGGACCGCCGGCAGCAGCGGCGCGTCCTGCACGTTGCGCATGAAGATGTGATCGGCGTTCGGCTGCGTGGCCGCCTGCATCGAGCGCAGCGCGCTGTAGCGGTCATAGGCCAGCGTGTTGCTTGCGTTGTTGTCACGCACGACGACCGGGCGCAGGAACACCATCAGGTTGGTCTTCTTGCGGGTGCGCTGCTCGTTGCGGAACAGCGCGCCCACGACCGGGATGTCGCCGGCCAGCGGCACCTTGTCGGTGGTGTTGCCGTATTCGTCCTGCAGGAGCCCGCCCAGCACGATCACGTTGCCGTCGTCCACGACCACGTTCGACTCGATGGAGCGCTTGTTGGTCGTGGGCCCGTAGGTGTTGTTGGTCGTGCCGCCCTGGATGGTCGACACTTCCTGGTAGATCTGCAGCTTGACCGTGTTGTCCTCGTTGATCGTGGGCCGCACCCGCAGGGTGAGGCCGACGTCCTTGCGCTCGACGGTGGTGAAGGGATTGACCGAGTTGGTCAGGCTGCCGGTGTTGGTGTACTGGCCGGTCGGGAACGGGACGTTCTGGCCGATGACGATCTTGGCTTCCTCGTTGTCGAGGGTCAGCAGATTCGGCGTCGACAGGACGTTGGCGTCGGAGTTGGTCTGCAGGAAGTTGGCCAGGAAGCCCAGCACGCTCTGGCCGTTGATGGTCGCGCCGATGCCCAGGTTCAGGCCGCCCGCGGGTAGCGTCGAGGCCGTGCCGCCGAGCGACAGCTGCAGGATGTTGGCGCCCGTGATGCCCGAGTTGTAGCCGATGTACTGGTTGTCCCTGCCGCCCAGCAGCCCCTGCCACTGGACGCCGAATTGCGCCAGCTTTTCCGCGTTCACCTCGGCGATCAGCGCCTCCACCAGCACCTGCGCGCGGCGCCCGTCGAGGCGGTCGATGACCGCGCGCAACTGGCGGTACTGCGGGTCGGGCGCGGTGATGATCAGCGAGTTGGTTGCCGGGTCGGCCTGCACCTGTCCGCCGGTCGACGGCTGGTTGGTGCCCAGCGGCGCCGTCGCCGCGGCGGATGCGCCGGAGGTCGAGCTGGAGCCGCTCAGCCCTTGCACGGCGGCGTTGAGCATGGACGACTGGTTCTGCGGCGCTGCGGTCGCCGAGGTGCCGCCGGCGCCGGCGCCGCCGTAGCCGCCCAGGGCTCCGCCCTGCGTGTTGCGCGGATCGGCCGCGATCGCGGCGCGCAGCGTCTGCGCCAGCTGGACCGCGTCGGCGTTCTTGAGGTAGACGACGTGGATGTTGCCGGCCGCACCGTTGCCGTTCTCCATCGGTGCGCGGTCCAGCTTCTCGATGAGCGTGCGCACCAGCTGTGCCCGCGCGGGGTTGGCTGCGCGCATGATGATGGCATTGCTGCCGGGGTCGGCCATGAGCGTCGTGCGGTACGACGCGTCGGACTGGCCACCAGGCGCGGCGACCGGGCGCGCGCCGCCTGCACCGCCAGCGCCGGGCGTGCCCATGGACACGCTGCCACCTTCGATCAGCTGGTAGACGAGCGGCACCAGGTCCGACGCGATCGAGTGGCGCAGCTGGATCACCTCGACGTCCGAGGCATTGGGCACGTCCATCGAGGCAATGATGCGGGCCAGGCGCCGCATGTTCTCCGCGTAGTCGGTGATGACCAGCGAGTTGTTGCCCGGGTTGACGTTGATGGTGTTGTTGGGCGGAATCAGCGGGCGCAGCACCGGCAGCAGGGCGTTGGCCGACTCGTAGTTGAGCTTGAAGACCTGCGTGATGATCTGGCTGCCGCCGGCGCGCTCGCTGGCGCGGGTGGATGTGGTGACGGTGTTGGTCTGCAGCTTGGCTTCTGCTTCCGGCACGATCTTGATCAGTCCTTCGGACTCCACCACGGCGAAGCCCTGCAGGCGCAGCGCCGAGGCGAACTGGTTGAAGGCCGCCTCCGGCTGCACCGGTCGGTCGGTGACCAGGTTCATGGTGCCCTTGACGCGCGGGTCGACCACCACGTCGCGGCCGGTGACCACCGCCATGGTCCGTGCCACGGCCTCGATCTCCGCGTTGTTGAAGTTCAAGGTGATCGGCTCGCCGCGCCGGGGTGCGGCGGATTGCGCCAGCACCATGGCCGGCGCGGCGCTCAGTCCGGCGAACAGCGCCAGGTGCGCGGCCAGGGCCAGCGCGCCGAGGCGCATGCCGGGTGAGGTCGAAGGCTTCATTTGGGTCAACCCAGGGTGATGATCGAGCGGGCGCCGTCGCGCCGCCCGATGATGTTCAACAGATTCGACAAGGCGTCCTCTCGCCCGGGCGCGGCACTGGCTTCTCCGGAGAAGCGCAGGGCCGTGCCGTTCCAGCGCCCGCTGCCCGAAAGGCGCAGGCTGCCGTCGCGCGTGGTCAGGATCATGCTGGAGGCGCTGCCTCCGTCGAGCACGACGCGGTAGCTGCCCATCGGCCGCAAGGTCGACAGGCTCGACGAGATGTCGGTCGCGTCCAGCGTGGCCTGCCCGTCGAAGGCCATTGTGCGGCCACGGAAAGCCAGCACCAGGTCGCGCGTGGACAGGTCGAGCACGCCCTCGGGCTTGAGGGTGTTCCAGGGCGCGCCGAAGCCGGCCAGCAACGCCGCCGGCCAGCGCGAGCGCCCGTCGAGCAGCGACAGCCGCACGCCGCCGGCGGCGGGCCGGGCCTTCAGGCCGAGCGGCTCGGCGGTGCAGCAAGACAGGTCGAGCCGTGCCGCCACGCCTTGCCAGTCGGGCCGCAGGCGCCACGCGAGCGCGCCGGGCAGCGAGATCGCGTCGCCGCCGCCCGCGCCGCTGGCGAAGACCACGCCGGCCGTGCCGTTCCAGACGGTGCCGCGCGGATTGACGAGCAGCAGGTGGCCCTGTGTCTGCGTACGCAGGAAGGTCGCCAGCCAGCGTGCCGGCGCGAAGACGGTGAGCGTGAGCGCGCTGCCGAGCAGGATGCCGAGCAAGGCCCAGCGCCAGCCGTGGGAGCGGGGCGCGGTGCTGATCGGGCGCAGGGTTCGGGTGGCCATGCTCAGCGTTCGGCGGGCAGGCCAAGGACGATGCTGCCGTCCCAGTGCGGTGCGTCGCTGGCGGGGTCGGGCGGCGCGGGTGCGGGCGACGGCGGTCGGCCGTTCGCGCTGCGCGCGGGCGGTGTGTCGGGCCGCGCACTGGCGCGCGTGAGGTGGGCCTCGCGCGTGAGCGCCCTGGCATTGCTGCGCGCCTGCGCCAGCCACTGCGCCAGGGCGTCCGCCTCGACGCCCTTGAGCGTGACGCGGACCCCGTCGCCGCCGCCTTGCGACTGCAGCTGCGCGTTGCCGCCGAGGCGTTCGCGCATGCCGCTCTCCAGGGCCCGCATGGCGTCGGCCGGATTGGCGCGCGGCTGGGACTGCAGCGCCTTGGCGCGCGCCTGCAGCGTGGTCATCTTCTGCATCTGGGCGTCGAGCCTGGCATGTTCGGCCGGCGCGGTGCGCAAGGTGCGCAGCGCCGGCGCCAGCGCGATCCACCAGAACAGTGCCAGTGCGACGAGCCCGGCGCACAGCGCGACGAGATTGCGCTCGCGCGGGGCAAGGGCGGCCCAGCGGGCGCGCAGTTGATCGAGTGCGGCGTTCATCGCGCGGCCTCCGCTTGCACGAGCAGCAGGTCGCCTTCGGCGCGCGCCTGATACCCGCGCGGTGCGAGCTGGCCGCTGACCTGGGTCAGTTCGGCCGGCGACAGCTTCAGGCCGCGCAGGCGCAGCTGGCCGCCGCTGTAGTCGATGGCGCTGGGCACGCGGCCGGCCGGCAGGATGCCGCCGAGTGCCGCCAGCATGGGCTCGAGATCGGCGGCGGTGATGCCGCCGGTGGCCTGCTGCAGCGCGGCCACCTCCTTGGCCATCTGCGCCGGTGCGTCGACCACCAGCTTGACCGACGGAAAGGTGCGGGTCAGCACGTTGTTGACCGCCTGGCGCTTGGCCTCCAGCGCGTGCCGCTCCTTCCAGGCCCAGGCGTTGAGGCCGGCCAGTTGCGCCAGCACCAGCACCACGGCACCCCAGCGCGCCGCCCGCCACTGCGGGCCATGCCGCCATTGCTGCCACCACGCGGCCAGCTTCTTGCCGGCGCGGACGCGGTTGCTGCTGGCCAGGTCGAACTGCGCCAGGTCCCACGGGCCGCGGGCCGCCTGCAGCCAACGTTCGGCGCGTTGCACGATGGGCAGGCGCACGCCCAGCAGGGCCTCGGCCTCTGCCGCCACCGCCGGTTCGCCGGTGGCGATCACGGTGTCGAGCGGCGCCTGCAGCACGGCAGTCACATGGATCGGGGTCAGCGGAAGCGTGGTCACGCCGTTGGCGTCGCACACGGTGAGCAGCGGCGACTCGGCCTCGCCCGTCGCGAACAAGAGCGCTGGGCTGTCGTCGGGCTGCGGCGCGAATTCCGGGACGATGCGCACCACGCGCCGTCCGGTGGCCTCGATCGTTTCGACGGCATCGCGCAGGGCGGCGCGGTCGCAGACCGCCACCCAGATCGGGCTGCCGGTGCGTACGGCCGGCGGCACGGCGAAATGCGCGCGCGATGCATCGTCGAGCAGGCGGTCTTCCAGCAGGCCCTCGAGCACCGGCCGCAGGCGGCCGCCGCCCAGGCTGCCGGGCGGCAGCACCAGGGTGTGCCAGGAAATGGCCGTGCCGGGCACCAGCAGGACCACGTCGTTGCCGGCGGGCAGCAGCGCCAGCGGCGCCCGTCCGTGGTCGGCGGGGGCGCTGTCGTCGTCGTTGCCGCGCACCCAGCCGCAATCGGCGCCGGACGGCGTGGGGGCGAATGGGGGAGCAAGCAGGAGCAGGGACATGGGGACGGAGAGCGCGGGGCGGGTCATTGTAGGTGCGGCGCATCCACATCGATCCCGGGATTTCGCTACACAATTGATAGCTGGTGACCCAGGCGTCGTCGGCTCCGCCGACGCGCCGGCGCGGTTGGCCGGGGGCGGGCCGCGAATTCTTTTGCGCCGGGCGCGTCCGCCGCGAAGCCGTGCGGGGTGGTCATTGAGGCCTTATTCCCAGCGGCGCGGTGCCGGATTCGCGATGGCGCCAGACGATGTTCAGCTGCGTGCCCTGGCGCTGCAGCAGCGAGCGTTCCTGCACCCAGATGCGGTCCAGCCGCAGCCGGCCGATCACCTCGAAGTAGTCGGTGGAGACGCTCTGCTGTCCTTCAGCGAAGGTGGCGTTGCTGCCCGGCAGCGCGGCCCGTGCGTCGTCCAGCTTCGAGAAATAGCGCCGGGCGCGCTGCTGCACCAGGCGCTGGGCTCCCGCCATGTCGAGGTCGGGCACGCTGGCCGCCAGGGCCTCGGCACTGGCGGTGTTGATGTTCAGCGGCGTGGCCGTGGGCAGGATGGTGACGTAGGGCTCGAGCGCGGCCACGGTGCCGGGCGACAGGCCCAGCCATGTCAGTTCGGCTTCGGTCTGCGGCATCAGCGGGGCGCCGGTGTCGGCGAGCGGGTCGCTCGTGGTCGTCTGCCCGGTTGTTCCGGTGGTCCCCGTTGTTCCGGTGGTTCCCGTGGTGCCCGTGGCCGTGCCCGAACCCGTGCCCGTCGCGGTGCTCTGCGTCAGCCCGGCGCCGGCGCGCTGCAGGTTGCTCACGAGGATGCCGACCTCCTGCGTCGGCAGGTTCAGCAGGCCGAACAGGCGGGTGAAGGCATCGACGGCGGTTTTCACCGGAGCATTGCCGACCACCAGGTTGCGGACATTGAGCTTGGACTGCGCATCGACGATGCCGCCTGACATGAAGGCATCGGGCAGGCCCTCGATGGCGTCGCTGGAAATGTTCTTCTCGGCAGCCAGGAAGGTGGACAGGCGCGCCTCGGCCAGGGGCACGGCCCAGGGTTCGGCCAGGTGGTCGACGCTGCTGGCATTGCGGTCTTCGCGCAGGATCAGGCGCGACCAGTCGAGCGCGCCCACCAGCACCCAGGCCGACTGCAGCCGGGTGCGCTCGGCCGATTCAATCTCCACCGAGCGCCACTGGCGCCACAGCGCCGCGGCGGCGAACGTTGCCACGAGGGCGACGATCAGCATGGCCGCGAGCAGCGCGGCGCCGCGCTGGCGATCGGCGATGGCGTGCGGTCGGCGGTGGTTGCTCATGACCGTGTCACCGTGAGATTCGGCCGCACCCAGTCGCGTACCAGCGTGCCGGACAGCCCAGGGCCGGGCGGCAGCTGCAGCACCAGGCGCACGCCGTCGGGCAGCGGCGCGTTGGCCCCAAGGGCGGCCGCCGGCACGGCCTGCGTCCAGGTGTCGCCGCGGAAATACATCAGCTGCCAGGTGAGCGCGGGCATGAGCGCGACGTCGCTGCCGCCGGCCTGGGCGCCGCTGGCGGCCTCGGCCCAGTCCGCCGCCTGCTGCCAGGCCAGTTGCCAGTCGCCGCGGCTGACCACCGGCGGCGACTGCCAGCGGTGCCAGCGGGTTCCGCCGGCATCGGCGCGCAGCGTCCAGGCGACGACGCGCAGCGCCGGATCTTCCCCGGCGCTGCCGCGCCGGGTCAGGCGCAGCACCGCGCCGTTCCAGTCGATTGCCGTCGCGGGAGCGATCGACACGGTCGAGTCCAGGTCGCTCTGCCACTGCGCCAGCGCGCCTTGCAGCGTCAGGATCGCGTCGGCCCGTTCGCGGATCTGGCTTTGCGCCCGCGCCATGCTGTCGATGCCGCGCCAACTGACCAGCGAAAGCAGGGCCAGCAGCGCGACCGCCACCAGCAGTTCGATGAGGGTGAAGCCACGCGCGGCGCGCGGGCGGGAAGCCTGCCGCGTCATCAGAAGCGCCCCACCACGGTGGACAGGCGGATGATCGGTGCGTTGACCTCGTCGCGCACCTGCACGTCCACCCGCCGGAAGTTCGGGTTGAGCGTGGCCGTCGTCGACACCGTGACATTCAGGGCGCGGTCGGCCTGCACGCAGGCCAGCCCGGCGTCGCCGACGGCCGGCATCACGCGCGCGAGGCGGATCTTGGCGAACTGGTTCTCGGCGCACAGCTGCGCCAGCAGCAGGTCGGATTCGCGCTGCGAGTTGCGCACCAGTGCCGTGGTGGCCTGCGTGCCCGCCGCCAGTGCGATCGCCACGATCGCCAGTGCCACCAGCACTTCGATCAGGGTGAAGCCGCGCTGCTGAAACCGGCGCTTCATGGCAGGTTGCTGACGGCGAAAGGCCGCAGGCCGTCGGTTTCGACGAGCAGGCTGCGCCCGGGCGCCTGCGGGTCGGCGAGCACCACCTGCTGCGCGGCAATGATGGGTTCGGGGCCGAGCAGCAGGGCGTTCACGCGGCGGCCGTTGGCCAGCATCTGGAGCACCTGCACGTCCGGCGCCAGCCAATGGTCGGGCAGGCTGCCGGGTTCGGCGCCGTCGAAGACGAAACCCGCATCGATCAGGCGCCAGCGCACGGGCGTGCCGCTGGCGCGCGACTGCGCCCGCGCCGCCTCGAACAGTGCGGCCAGCCGTTCCGCTTCACGGTCCAGGGCGGCCTGGCGTGTGTCGCGCAGGGCCATGCCGACCCCGGCCATCGCCAGGGCGATGATGGCCATCACCACGAGCAGCTCGATCAGCGTGAAGGCGCGGATGCGTCCAGGCCGTGGGGAGCGGAGCGCGGACGGGCGCCCTGTGGCGACGGGCCGGCTGCTACTGCCAGCTGCCGATGTCCGCATTGCGGCCCTCGCCGCCCGGTTGGCCGTCGGCGCCGAACGAGAACACGTCGATCTCGCCTTGCACGCCAGGGTTCAGGTATTGGTAGGACTGGCCCCAAGGATCCTTGGGCAGCTTCTCGACGTAGGGCTTCCAGTTGGGTGCGGCGGGCCCGGCCGTCGGCCGCGTCAGCAGCGCCTGCAGGCCTTGCTCGGAAGTGGGGTAGCGCTGGTTGTCCAGGCGGTACAGCTTGAGCGCCTGCATCAGGTTGTTGACGTCGGTCCGGGCTGCGGTGACGCGTGCATCGTCCGCGCGTTCGATCACGTTCGGCACGATGAGCGCGGCCAGCACGCCGATGATCACCAGCACCACCATGAGTTCGATCAGGGTGAAGCCTCGCGCGGATAGCCGGCGAAGCGTGCGGATGGGGGCTGCGTTCATGAATGAGATATGGAGTTGAATGACGGGAAACTGTCGCTGGGCGCGACTGGCACGCTGCATGATAATCCGGCCCCATGTCAGAACTTATCCGCGCATCCGCCCGCTGGCCGGTGCCACTCGGCACCACCGTCGTGTGGACCGTGGCGGCCGCCACCGTGGTGTTCTGGGCGCTCAAGCTGGCGGCGCCGTCGGACGGCGCGGCTCCTGCCACGCCGGTGGCGGCGCCGTTGGCCATCAATTCCGACGACGTGGCGCGGGCGCTGGGTTCGGTGCCGGCGGGCGCCGCCATCGCGCCGGGGCCCGACGCCGGCGGCCGCTTCGTGCTCCTGGGCGTGGTGGCCGGTGCGGACCAGCAAGGCACGGCGCTGATCCAGATCGACGGGCAGCCGCCGCGGCCGTTCAGCGTGGGGGCGGACGTGGGCAGCGGCTACGTGCTGCAGTCGCTCGACCGGCGCGCTGCGGCGCTGGGTGCGCGCATGGACACGCCGACCCTTCTCACGCTGCGCCTGCCCAAGCCGGCCGCGGCCGCGGGCGTCGTGGTGCACGGCGCCGGCGGACGTCCGGACTAGTTTCGCCGGGGCGCCAGGCGCGCGTCGGACTCAGGCCTGCAGGAACAGCCGGTAGGCCGGGTTCGCCGTTTCTTCCACGTAGGGGTAGGCGAGCGTGGCGAGAAACTGCGCAAAGCTCTCGTTGTCGGATTCCGGCACCTGCAAGCCGACCAGGATGCGGCCGTAGTCCGCGCCCTGGTTCCGGTAGTGGAACAGGCTGATGTTCCAGGACGGGCGCATCAGGCTGAGGAACTTGAGCAGCGCGCCCGGCCGCTCGGGGAACACGAAGCGAAGCAGCCGCTCGTCATGAGCAAGGCCGGTGCGGCCGCCGACCATGTGCCGCAGGTGCTCCTTGGCCATCTCGTCGTGCGTCAGGTCGAGCGTGTCGAAGCCGTGCGCGGCGAAGGTCTGGACGATGGTGGCAGACTCGCCGCGCGCGGTCGTCGTCAGGCCGACGAACACGTGGGCCACCTTCGCGTCGCTGATGCGGTAATTGAATTCCGTCACGCTGCGAGAGGCGCCGGGCAACTGTCCGACCAGCTCGCAGAACCGGCGGAAGCTGCCGCGTTCCTCGGGGATGGTGACGGCGAACAGGGCCTCGCGCTCCTCGCCGACCTCGGCGCGTTCGGCGACGAAGCGCAGCCGGTCGAAGTTCATGTTCGCGCCGCACAGGATGGCGGCGTAGGTTTCGCCCTGCGTGCCGCGTCGCGCCACGTACTCCTTGATCGCGGCCACCGCCATTGCGCCGGCCGGCTCGACGATGCTTCGCGTGTCGACGAAGACATCCTTGATGGCGGCGCAGACCGCGTCGGTGTCGACAGTGATGAACTCGTCCACCAGTTCGCTGGCGATGCGGAAGGTCTCGGCGCCCACCAGCTTGACGGCGGTGCCGTCCGAGAACAGGCCGACGTCCGGCAGCGTGATGCGCTCGCTGGCATCGACCGAGCGGGCCATGGCGTCGGAGTCGTTCATCTGCACGCCGATCACGCGGATCTCGGGGCGCAGCGCCTTGATGTAGTTGGCCACGCCCGAGATCAGCCCGCCGCCGCCGATCGCCACGAAGACGGCATCGAGCCGGCCCTGGTGCTGGCGCAGGATCTCCATGGCAATGGTGCCCTGGCCGGCGATCACGTCCGGGTCGTCGAACGGATGCACGAAGGTCAGGCCGTGCTGCTTCTGCTGCTCCAGCGCGTAGAGGTAGGCGTCGGAATAGCTCTCGCCGTGCAGGTGAACCTCGCCGCCCAGGGCGCGCACCGCATCGATCTTGAGCTGCGGCGTCGTCACCGGCATGACGATCACCGCGCGCGTGCCGAGCCGGCGGGCGCCCAGCGCCACGCCCTGCGCATGGTTGCCTGCCGACGCGCAGATCACGCCGCGCGCCAGGTTCTCGGGCGACAGGTGCGCCATCTTGTTGTAGGCACCGCGCAGCTTGAAGCTGAACACCGGCTGCTGGTCCTCGCGCTTGAGCAGGACCGTGTTGCCCAGCCGCGCGCCCAGCGCCCGCGCCGGCTCGAGCGCCGACTCGACGGCGACGTCGTAGACCCGGGCGGTCAGGATCTTGCGCAGGTAGTCGGCCGGCGTCAGTCGGGTGGTGCCGGGCGTCGATGGCTCGGTGGGCTGGGGCGAAGGGGGGTTGTTCATGGACGCTGCCTGGGCCGTGTCGGCCTGCGCGCAGGCGGCGGGCCCGCGCTGAAAAGGGCACCAATGATACGGCGCGCCGGCGGGGGCGCCGTTTTCGGGCGGCGCCAAGAAAAAAGCCCCGAGTCTTGCGACTCGGGGCTAAATCCACCAATTGGGAGGGTGGAGGAGACAACCGGTGCACGTCGTAACGTGCGATGAAATAAAGTATAGCGCCGCCGTGCTGCATTGCAACACGTAGAGGTAACTTTTTCACAACATCTTGTGCGAAGACGTGCCGCGTGGCCGCACCTTCGTGCTCAAGCCAACAGAGTTCTCCCGAAGATGGAATGCACCGTCAGCTGGACCGGCGGGTCCGGTACCGAATCGCCCATGGGTTTCCTGGCCGAAACCGGCAGCGGCCATGTCGTCGTCATGGACGGCGCGCCCGACGCGTCGCGTCCTGAAAACGGCGGGCGCAACCTGGCGCCGCGGCCCATGGAAATGATGCTGGCCGGGGCCGGCGGCTGCACGGCATACGACGTGGTCCTGATCCTCAAGCGCGGCCGCCACAAGGTCGAGCGCTGCAGCGTCAAGGTCACGAGCGAGCGCGCCGAGAAGGATCCGAAGGTCTTCACGAAGATCCACCTGCACTTCACCGTGGCCGGCAAGGGCGTTCCTGCCGCAGCCGTCGAGCGCGCCATCGCCCTCAGCCACGAAACCTACTGCTCGGCGACCATCATGCTGGCCAAGACGGCCGAAGTGACCACCAGCTTCGACCTGGTCGAGGCCTGAGCCCGGGCCGCCGGCGGCGGCTAGATCCGGTGCGCGACGGTCGTCATCACCCGGCTGGCCAGGCGCATCATGCCCCGCACCGGCCCGGGCAGTTCGGCCGCGCCGGCGCTCCAGGCGTGCGCTGCATGGCGGGCTTCGTCCAGTTTCATCTGGGTGACGATGGCACGCGAGGCGTGGTCGCCGGGCGGGAGCCGGCCCAGGTGGCTGTCCAGGTGAGCCTCGACCTGCTGTTCGGTCTCGGCCACGAAGCCGAGGCTGAGCGCGTCGCCGGCCCGGCCCGCGACGAGCCCGAGCCCGAAGGCGCCGCCGTACCACAGCGGATTGAGCAGCGACGGGCGGGCTCCCAGTTCGCGCAGGCGCTGGCGCGTCCACGCCAGGTGGTCGGTTTCCTCGCGCGATGCCTCGAGGAAGTGCGTGCGCAGCGCCGGGTCTCGGGTGGTGGCGGCCTGGGCGGTGTACAGCGCCTGGGCGCATACCTCGCCGACGTGGTTGACGCGCATGAGCGCGCCGGCCTCGCGCCGGTCACGCTCGTCGAGCGGTCCGTCCGGCGTCGCGGCCTTGGGCGTCTCGCGCGTGGCCACCGGTCGGGCGAAGAGGGTCCGCAAAGCGTCATCTGCCAGGCCCAGCAGGGCGTCGATCGATCGGTTCATGGCGTCCATTTTGGATGAGCCGGCTGCGTTCGGTTTCTTAATGCTTTCATCGCACATCGTGAAATCAAAGGCGCCCTTCGTCCTTTGTTGTGCCCCTGCAACGAAACGTCGGCCTGTCGTAGATATTTCGGCTGATTTGCTTTGCCCTCGGCATGGCGTCTGGTGCAATAGCAACAACTTCCCAAAAGGAGGTTGGCCCGGGGTCCGGTGGGAGCACGACAGTGCCCGTCACGGTGTGAACCCTCTGCACCGGTGCCCTATGTTTAACCTTGGAGAAACTTGCAATGAAAAAATCTCTCGTTGCTCTGGCTACCCTGGCTGTCGCGGGTGTTGCCTCGGCTCAGTCTTCGGTGACGTTGTTCGGTATCGTCGACGCGGCGATCAGCGGCACCACCACGAAGTTCGACAACGGCACGTCCGCCTCCACGACCCGTCTGGACAACTCCGGCTACAACAGCAGCCGTCTGGGCTTCCGTGGCACGGAAGACCTGGGTGGCGGTCTGGCTGCCAGCTTCTGGCTGGAAGCTGCTCTGGGCAACGACACCGGCGGCGCTGGCTCGAGCTCGGTGACCGGTCAGCTGTTCAACCGTCGTTCGACGGTGAGCCTGTCGGGTGGCTTCGGTGAAATCCGCCTGGGTCGCGACTACAAGCCGACCTTCTGGAACAACACCAACTTCGACCCGTTCGGCACCAACGGCCAAGGCACCAACATCCTGCAAAACATCGCAGGTGCAGCTGGTGGCGCTGGCGCCCTGTCGTTCGACAGCGACAACGTTCGTCAGAGCAACACCGTTGGCTACTTCCTGCCGGCCAACCTGGGCGGCTTCTACGGCCAAGTCCAGTACGGTTTCGACGAGAAGGTCAAGGGCGCTGACGGCTACGATCCCGGTGTGAACGCCGACACCCGCAGCGGCGACTACGTCGGCGGCCGTATCGGCTACGCCAACGGTCCGTTCGACATCGCTCTGGCTGCTGGCCAGTCGACCAACAACTCGAACTACACCCTGGGTGCCGACAACACGCTGAACACCTACAACATCGGCGCGTCGTGGGACTTCGGTTTCATGAAGCTGTTCGGTGAGTACGGCATGTACGACCTGGACATCGAGTTCCTGCCGACCACGCCTCCGGCCCTGCTCAGCGCCAATCCCCAAGCCTGGGGTGGCCTGGTGGGTGTGACCGTGCCGGTCGGCCCGGGCCTGATCCGCGCTTCGTACTCGTACGCTCGCGTCGAAGACATCCCGGGTGCTACCCAGAACCCGTCGGGCCAGAAGTTCGCGCTGGGCTACGTGCACAACCTGTCCAAGCGCACCGCCCTGTACGGCACCGTCGCTTACCTGGACAACAAGCACGGCCTGCCGCTGGCTGTCAACGGTGCCTCCACCGGCGCCGACTACTCGTACGGCTACGACTTCGGTATCCGTCACTCCTTCTGATCCAGCGCTGGCCTGAGCCAGTACTGATCGAAAGGTCGAAAGGGCCGCTCGACGCAAGTCGGGCGGCCCTTTTTTTCTTGTCCGACGCCAGGCGGTCCTGCCAGATGCAGCAGGCACGCGCCTTGCACGGTCGCTGCAGTTCCGGGACACTGGGGAAACATGTTTGCATTCGTGCTTCGTCGTCTCGCGCAGGCCGTGGTCGTGATGGTCGTCGTGGCCTTCATTGCCTTCCTGCTGTTCCAGTACGTGGGCGACCCGGTGGTGTTCCTGCTGGGGCAGGACGCCAAGCCGGATCAGATCCGGCAGATGCGTGCGGACCTCGGCCTGGACCGCCCGTTCTTCGTGCAGTTCTGGCATTTCCTGATAAACGCGGCGCAGGGCGAGTTCGGCCTGAGCCTGCGCCAGGGTGCGAAGGTGTCCCGGCTCATCATCGAGCGGCTGCCGGCGACGCTGGAGCTGGCCATCGTGGCGGCCATACTGGCCGTTGCCATCGGCGTGCCGATGGGCGTCTACGCGGCGCTGCGGCGCGGCTCCTTCATGAGCCAGGTGGCGATGTCTCTGTCGCTGCTTGGCGTTTCCCTGCCCACCTTCCTGATCGGCATCCTGCTGATTCTCGTGTTCTCGGTGTGGCTGGGCTGGCTGCCCAGCTTCGGGCGCGGCGAAACGGTCAGCATCGGGCGCTGGACGACCGGCCTGCTGACGCGCGACGGCTGGGCCCACATGGTTCTGCCGGCCATCACGCTGGCGGTGTTCCAGCTCACGCTGATCATGCGCCTGGTGCGCTCCGAGATGCTGGAGGTGCTGCGCACGGACTACATCAAGTTCGCGCGGGCGCGCGGCCTGTCGGACCGCGCCATCCACTTCGGGCATGCGCTTCGCAACACGCTGGTGCCGGTGATGACCATCACCGGCTTGCAGCTGGGCCAGTTGATCGCCTTCGCGATCATCACGGAGACGGTCTTCCAGTGGCCCGGCATGGGCCTGCTGTTCATCCAGGCCGTGACCTTTGCCGATATTCCGATCATGGCCGCCTACCTGTGCCTGATCGCCCTGATCTTCGTCGTCATCAACCTGGTGGTTGACCTCCTGTATTTCGTCGTCGACCCCCGGCTGCGCGTTTCGGCGCAGACCGGGCACTGAACCTCATGAGCACCTTGCGCTACCAGGCCAATGGCCGCGCCTTCGCGCACATCGCGCGCTTTCACCCCGAGCTGACGGCGTTGCGCCGCGACCTGCACGCCCATCCCGAACTCGGCTTCGAGGAGGTCTATTCGGCGGCGCGGGTGCAGGAGGCGCTGCGCGCCTGCGGCGTGGACGAGATCCACACCGGCATCGGCAAGACCGGCGTGGTGGCGGTGATCCGCGGCCAGTCCACGGCAAGCGGCCGCATGATCGGCCTGCGCGCCGACATGGACGCGCTGCCCATGCACGAGGACAACGACTTCGGCTGGCGCTCGACCAGCAACGGCCTGATGCACGGATGCGGCCACGACGGCCACACCACGATGCTGGTGGGTGCGGCCCGCTACCTGGCGGCGACGCGCCATTTCGACGGCACCGCGGTCCTCATCTTCCAGCCCGGCGAGGAGGGCTTCGCCGGCGCCCGCGTGATGGTCGAGGACGGCCTGTTCGAGCGCTTTCCGGTCGATTCGGTCTACGCCATGCACAACTGGCCGCAGATGGCGCCGGGCACCGTCGGCCTCAATTCTGGCCCGATGATGGCCGCGGCCGACCGCATCACCATCGACGTGACCGGCAAGGGCGGCCACGGCGCGCACGCCTACCAGACGGTCGATCCGGTGGTGGTGACGGCGCACCTGATCACCGCCATCCAGACCATCGTCTCACGCAACGTGCGTCCGCTCGATGCCGCCGTGGTCAGCGTCTGCGCCATGCATGCCGGCGACCTGGGCGCGTTCAGCGTGGTGCCGGGCAAGGCCACGCTGGTCGGCACGGTGCGCACGTTCAACCCCAAGGTGCAGGTCGAGGTGGAGCGCAGGCTCGTCGAGATGTGCACGGCGGTGGCCGCGGGGTTCGGCGCGAGCGCGCAGGTGACCTTCGAGCGCATCTACCCGGCCACCATCAATACCGCCGCCGAGGCGCTGTTCGCCGGCGACGTGGCTCAGGCGCTGGTCGGCGCGCGCAATCTCGACCGCCACATGGAGCCCAGCATGGGCGCCGAGGACTTCTCGTTCATGCTGCAGGCGCGGCCCGGCGCCTACCTGCGCATCGGGCAGGGGGTGAAGGAAGGGGCCTTCCTGCACAACAGCCGCTACGACTTCAACGACGAGATCCTGCCCCTGGGCGCGGCGCTGCACGCCAGCCTGGTCGAGCAGGGCATGCCGCTGGCTTCGCCAGACCGGGCCATGGAAAACGCCAAGGACCGGGCATCGGAATTGCACGCATCATCCGCCGTCTGAGTCTTCAACACTTTCGAGGAGTGCTTTTCATGAGTTTCAAGCGAACCATGGTCGCCGGGTCGGTGGCGCTCGTCCTGTCTGCGGCCAGCCTGGTGGCGGCCGCGCAGACGATCCGCATCGCCAACCAGGGCGACGCGCTGTCGATGGACCCGCATTCGTTGAACGAGTCGCTGCAGCTGAGCGTCACCCAGAACGTCTACGAGACCCTCACCGGACGCAACAAGGACCTGAGCCTGGCGCCGCTGCTGGCCACGAGCTGGAAGCAGAGCAGCCCGACCGTGTGGCGCTTCGAACTGCGCAAGGGCGTCAAGTTCCATGACGGCACGCCGTTCACCGCCGACGACGTGGTGTTCAGCCTGGCCCGCGCCGCCGGCGAAGGCTCGGACATGAAGAGCTACACCAACGACTTCAAGGAAGTGCGCAAGATCGACGACCACACGGTGGAGATCGAGACCAAGGTGCCGTTCCCGATCCTGCCGGACGTGGTCTCGCAGGTGGCCATCATGAGCAAGAAGTGGTGCGAGGAGAACAAGGCCACGCAACCGGTGGACCGCCGCAAGGGCATCGAGAATGCCGCGTCGTTCAAGGCCAACGGCACGGGCCCGTTCATCGTGCGCGAGCGCCAGCCTGACGTGCGCACGACGTTCCAGCGCAATCCCAACTACTGGGGCAAGATCGAAGGCAATGTGCAGGAGGTGATCTTCACCAAGATCAGCAATCCTTCCACCCGCGTCGCGGCCCTGCTGTCGGGCGAGGTCGACGTGATGGAGCCGGTGCCGGTGCAGGACGTGGCACGCGTGAACGCGAACGCCAGCACCAAGGTGATCGTCGGCCCCGAGCTGCGCACCATCTTCCTGGGCATGGACCAGAAGCGCGACGAGCTGCTGTACTCGAGCGTCAAGGGCAAGAACCCGTTCAAGGACAAGCGCGTGCGCCAGGCCTTCTACCAGGCCATCGACATCCAGGGCATCAAGCGCACCGTGATGCGCGACGCCTCGCGCCCCACCGCGCTGATGGTCGGCCCCGGCATCAACGGCTGGAGCGAGGCGCAGGACAAGCGCCTGCCCTACGACGTCGAGGCGGCCAAGAAGCTGATGGCCGAGGCCGGCTATCCGCAGGGCTTCGAGGTGTCGCTGAACTGCCCGAACGATCGCTACGTCAACGACGCGCAGGTGTGCCAGGCGGTGGCCGCCAACCTGGCCAAGATCAACGTGAAGATCAACCTCGTGGCCGAGACCAAGGGCACGTACTTCCCGAAGATCCTGCGGCGCGATACCAGCTTCTACATGCTGGGCTGGACGCCTTCGACCTATGACTCGCACAACGCGCTCAATGCCTTGATGGCCACGCCCGACGACAGCGGCACGGGGCAGTTCAACCTGGGCGCCTACAGCAATCCCAAGCTGGACGAGCTGACCAAGAAGATCCAGGCCGAGACGGACAAGGCCAAGCGCGACGAGGAGATCCACGAGGCCTTCAAGATCCACAGCGACGACATCGGCCACCTGCCGCTGCACCAGCAGTCGCTGGCCTGGGGCGTGAGCAAGAAGGTCACGCTGACGCAGCTGGCCGACAACTTCATGCTCTTCAAGTGGATGTCGATCAAGGACAAGTGATCGCCTTCGTCCGCCGCCGTCCGGCGTGACGGCGGCGCACGTCCTGTCGAAGCCGCCCGGCGAGGAATCGGCACCCGCCGCGGCGGCCACAAGAATCAGATCCCCACGGATGATCAGTCTCCTCAAGCGCTGGTACGACGGCGACATCGGCTACAGCTTCCGCAATTCCCCGGTGGCGATCGGCGCCGCGCTGATCGGCCTCTTCTGCGTGGTCTGCGCGGTGTTCGCGCCATGGCTCGCGCCGCACAACCCGTACGACCTGTCCACGCTCGAACTGGCGGATGCGCGGCTGCCGCCGGCCTGGATGGAGCTCGGCACGTCCAAGTACCTGCTGGGCACCGACGAGCAGGGCCGCGACATCGTCTCGACGCTGATGTACGGTGCGCGCATTTCGCTGGTCGTGGGACTCGCCTCGGTGCTGCTGTCGATGGTCGTGGGGGTGACGCTGGGGCTCATCGCCGGCTTCGTGGGCGGGTGGATCGATGCCTTCCTGATGCGCCTGTGCGACGTGATGCTGTCCTTCCCCGCGATCCTGATCGCGCTGCTGATCGCCGGCGTCGGCCGCGCGCTGTTTCCCGACGCGCACACCACCGTGGCCTTCGGCGTGCTGATACTGGCCATTGCGCTGACCAAGTGGGTCGACTTCGCGCGCACGGTGCGTGGCTCGACGCTGGTCGAGCGCAACAAGGAATACGTGCAGGCAGCCCGAGTGACCGGCGTGTCGCCCCTTCGGATCATGCGCAAGCACGTGCTGCCCAACGTGCTCGGCCCGGTGTTCGTGATCGCCACCATCCAGGTGGCCACCGCCATCATCACCGAGGCCACGCTGTCCTTCCTCGGGGTGGGCGTGCCGCCGACCTCGCCGTCGCTCGGCACGCTGATCAGCAATGGCAACCAGTTTCTGTTCTCGGGCGAGTGGTGGATGACGGTGTTCCCCGGCATCACGCTGGTGCTGATCGCCCTGAGCGTGAACCTGCTGGGCGACTGGCTGCGCGACGCGCTCAATCCGCGCCTGAACTGACCCGATGGCCATGGCACTGCTCGAAGTCCGAAACCTCGTCGTCGAGATCCCCGGCCGCCGCGGTACGCTGCGTGCGCTGGACGACGTTTCCCTGTCGATCGAGCCCGGCGAGATTTTGGGCGTGGTCGGCGAATCCGGGGCCGGCAAGTCGCTCACCGGCGCGGCCATCATCGGCCTGCTGGAGCCGCCGGTGCGCGTGGCCGGCGGCCAGATCCTGCTGCAGGGCGAGCGCATCGACCAGCTCGACCATGCGCACATGCAGCGCATCCGCGGCCGGCGCATCGGCGCCATCTTCCAGGACCCGCTGACGTCGCTGAACCCGCTCTACACGGTCGGCCGCCAGCTGGAGGAGACGATCTGCGCGCACCTGCCGGTCAATGCCGCCGAAGCGCGCCGCCGCGCCATCGCGCTGCTGGAAGACACCGGCATACCCGGGGCGGCGCAGCGCATCGACCACTATCCGCACCAGTTCTCCGGCGGCATGCGCCAGCGCGTGGTCATCGCCCTGGCCCTGGCGGCGGAGCCGACGCTGATCGTGGCCGACGAACCGACCACCGCGCTCGACGTGTCCATCCAGGCGCAGATCATCTCGCTGCTCAAGCGCCTGTGCCACGAGCGCGGCGCGGCGGTGATGCTGATCACGCACGACATGGGCGTCATCGCCGAGACCTGCGACCGGGTCGCGGTGATGTACGCCGGGCGCATCGCCGAGATCGGCCCGGTGCGCGACGTGATCCACGCGCCCTCCCACCCCTACACGGCCGGCCTGATGGCGTCGATCCCGGACATGACCAAGGACCGCGAGCGTCTCAACCAGATCGACGGATCGATGCCCCGGCTCAATGCCATTCCCAGCGGCTGCGCCTATCACCCGCGCTGTCCGCAGGTGTTCGACCGCTGCCCGCGCGAGCGCCCCGAGCTGATGGCCGCCGGCGCCACGCGGGCCGCCTGCTGGCTGCATGACGACGGCCAGGCATCGCGCACGCCTGAGGTCGCCTCGTGAGCGCCGCGCACGCCGAGGCCGGCGCCCTGGTGCAGGTCGAGGACCTGGCCAAGACTTTCGACGTTTCGGCGCCGTGGCTCAACCGGGTCATCGAGCGCAGGCCGCGCACGCTGCTGCATGCGGTCGATGGCGTGAGCTTTGCCATCGAGCGCGGCAGGACGCTGGCGCTGGTGGGCGAGTCCGGTTGCGGCAAGAGCACCGTGGCGCGCCTGCTGGTCGGCCTGTATGCGCCCACCCGCGGCCATGTGCGGTTCGACGGAAAGGACGCGCATGCCACGTTCGCGTCGGCGCAAGGGCGCGAGCTTCGCAAGCGGATCCAGATGATCTTCCAGGATCCCTACGCCAGCCTCAATCCGCGCTGGAAAGTGCAGGACATCATCGGCGAACCGTTGCTCGAGCATGGCCTGGCCACCGAAGGTGCGGCGCTGCGCGAGCGCGTCGGCGAACTGCTCCAGTCGGTCGGCTTGAGCCCGCTGGACCGGATCAAGTATCCGCACCAGTTCTCCGGCGGACAGCGCCAGCGCATCTCGATCGCGCGTGCGCTGGCCACCGCGCCGGAATTCCTGGTGTGCGACGAACCGACGTCTGCGCTGGACGTCAGCGTGCAGGCGCAGGTGTTGAACATCATGAAGGACCTGCAGCGCGCGCGGGGCCTGACCTACCTGTTCATCTCGCACAACCTGGCGGTGGTGCGCCACGTGAGCGACAGCGTCGGCGTGATGTACCTGGGCCGCATCGTCGAGATTGCCGACAAGCACGCGCTGTTCGAGTCGCCCCGCCATCCGTACACCCGCATGCTGCTCGATGCGATTCCGCAGATGCATGCCGTGGGCAGGGCGCGTACGCCGGTGCAGGGCGAGGTGCCCAACCCGCTGTCGCCGCCACCCGGCTGCACCTTCCATCCGCGCTGCCCGCATGCCAACGCCCGGTGCAGGAGCGAACGTCCTGCGCTGCTGTCCGTCGGCGGCATCCGCGTGGCGTGCCACGCCGTCGAGGAAGGGCGGATCTGAGGGCCGGCTACTGCTCCTCGCCCCACGCGAAGCCGTCGCGGGCGATCATGGCGCTGGAGGCGCTCGGCCCCCAGGTGCCGGCCGCATAGGCGCGCGGATTGCCCTCGGCCGCCCAGCTGTCGAGCAGCGGCTCCACCCAGCGCCAGGCTTCCTCCTGCTCGTCGCGCCGCACGAAAAGGTTGAGCCGGCCGTCGATCACGTCCAGCAGCAGGCGCTCGTAGGCGCCCACGCGCTCGGTGCCGAAGCGCTTGTCGAAGTCCAGGTCGAGCTGCACCGGCGCCAGTTGCGGCGTGCCGTTCGAGCCGTTGCCGTTGCTGCGCAGGCGCTTGTCCTGCCCCTGCGCCAGCAGGTGAAGTTCAAGTCCGTCCTTGGGCTGCAGGTTGATCACCAGCTTGTTCGCATAGCCCGCGGGCACGCGGAAGATGGCGTGCGGCGCCGCGCGGAAATTGACCTCGATGCGCGCGTCGCGTGACGACAGGCGCTTGCCGGTGCGGATGTAGATCGGCACCCCGGCCCAGCGCCAGTTGGCGATTTCGGTGCGCAGGGCCACGAACGTCTCGGTGCGGCTTTCCGGATCGACGCCGGCCTCTTCCCGGTAGCCGGCCACGCGCTCGCCGTAGGCGGTGCCCGCCGCGTACTGGCCGCGCACGGCGTGAAGCCCGATCGATTCCGCGGTCCAGTGCTTGAGCGAGCGCAGCACCTTGAGTTTCTCGTCGCGGATGGCATTGGCGTGCGAATTGATCGGCGGCTCCATGCCGATGGCGCACACGAGTTGCAACGCATGGTTCTGCACCATGTCGCGCAGTGCGCCGGTCTGGTCGTAGAAGCTGCCGCGCTTTTCCACGCCGAGGTCCTCGGCGATGGTGATCTGGATGTTGGCCACGTGCTCGCGACGCCAGATGGGCTCGAACAGCGCATTGCCGAAACGCATGGCAAACAGGTTCTGCACCGAAGGCTTGCCCAGGTAATGGTCGATGCGGAAGATCTGGTCCTCGCTGAGCACGGCCTGCACCGCGTCGTTGATGGCGCGATTGGATGCCAGGTCGTGCCCGAGCGGCTTCTCCAGCACCATGCGGGTGCGCGAGGTGTTCAGGCCGGCCGCGGCCACCTGCTTGACCACGGACGTGAACAATGCGGGCGCCGTGGCCAGGTACATCACCACCGTGTCCGCGCCGCGGCCATTGATCAGCTCGGCCAGCTTTGCATAGTCCTCGGGCCGGGACAGGTCCATGCGCAGGAAGTGCAGCATGGACGCGAACGCCTTGAACTCCTCCGGGCTCGGGCGCTTGGCGCCTTCGACGGCCTTGAAGCGCGAGCGGATCAGCTCGCGATAGTCGTCGTCGCTCAGTTCGTCGCGCGCCACGCCGATGATGCGCCCGCCGTCGGGCAGGCTGCCGTGTCTGAACGCCTGGAACAGCGCCGGCATCAGCTTGCGCCATGCCAGGTCGCCCGTGCCGCCGAAAAGTACGAGATCGAAGCTCATTGCCGCAGTCACCTGAAGTTGTTGCTCAGGCGGCTGCGGCACGCATCGTGCCGAGCCCGCCCGTCAGGCAACGACTTTAACGGCACTCGGTGAATGTGCGGCGCCGCAACCCTGCGGCTTGAGGCGGCCGTGCCACGCCGGGGCGGGATTTCGCGGTGCGTTGACTGCGCTCATTGCGCGTTGCGCACCACGCGATCGGTGTCGAACCCCAGGCTGCGTGCGTAGTCGAGTTCTGCCTGCAGCGTCGCTTCGTCGAGCTGCGGCGCGCGCGAGAGCACCCACAGGTACTCGCGATCGGGCGTGCCGACCAGGGACACCTGGTAGTCGCGGTCGAGCTTGAGAATCCAGTAGTCGCCCCAGACGAAGGGCAGCCAGCCCAGCCACGTGGGTGCAAACCGCACCTTGAGTCGTCCAGCGCCGGGCTGGCCCGTCACGGCCACCGGGCGGGCGATGCCGATGGCCTCGTCGACGTGGCCGTCGGTTCGCTCGCACCGGTTGAGCACGTGGACGGTGCCGTCGGGCAGCGGCGTGTATTCGGCGCTGACCTGGCCGGTGCAATCCTTCTGGAAGCGGTTGGGCAGCCGCGCCTGCTCGTACCAGAGCCCCGCGTAGCGCTGCAGGTCGACCGGCGCCACCGTCTGCAACGCCGCACGCATCAGCGGCGCGCCGTTCGCCGGGCCGGCGGGCGCCTGAGCCCGCGCCGCCCGTGCGGCGCCGAGCGCGGTCAGCGCCAAGACGCCGCCCAGCGCGAACGCCATGGCGTGCGCGCCCGGCGACGGGCCGCGTCGCGGCTTTTGGGAACTTGGCGGAAGCTGCTGCGACGTGGCGCGGCAGGAAGGGTGGCGGGCTCTCATGCAAATGGCTCCAAATGTTCGGGCGCCGCGGGCGGCGCGGATCTGCCGGACCCGTGCGCCATTGCGGTGCGGCAGGTCCTCACCCTGCACCTTAGGCAGACGGCGGCGCGCGAGGCGTCGGACGGCGCGCACAGGTTCTGTAGACGGAAGTGGTAATCGACGGACGGCGCAGGCCGGTCCGGGTCGGGCATTCGCTGCAGCGTAATAATGCCTCGCATGAACCAGCTCGACGCCCTTCGCCAATGGACCACCGTCGTCGCCGACACCGGCGACTTCCGTCAACTCGACGCCTTCAAGCCGCAGGACGCGACCACCAATCCGTCGCTGATCCTCAAGGCGGTGCAGAAGAGCGAGTACCGTCCGCTGGTCGACGAAGTGCTGCGCCAGCACCGCGGACTGGCACTGGACGAACAGATCGACCGCCTGCTGGTGCGCTTCGGCTGCGAGATCCTGTCGATCATCCCGGGCCGCGTCTCGACCGAGGTCGATGCGCGCCTGAGCTTCGACGCGGACGCCACCGTGGCTCGCGCCGAGCGCATCGTCGCGCTGTACCGCGCCGAGGGCATCGACACCGGCACGCGGCTGCTGATCAAGGTGGCCGCCACGTGGGAGGGCATCGAGGCGGCGCGCCGGCTCGAGCGCCAGGGCATCCACACCAACCTCACGCTGCTGTTCTCCTTCTGCCAGGCGGTGGCCTGCGGCGACGCCGGCGTGAAGCTCATCTCGCCTTTCGTCGGACGCATCTACGACTGGCACAAGAAGTCCGCCGGTGCCGCGTGGGACGAGGCAGCCCGTGCCGGCGAAAACGATCCGGGCGTGCAATCGGTGCGCCAGATCTACGACTACTACAAGCAGCACGGCATCGCCACCGAGGTGATGGGCGCGAGCTTTCGCAACATCGGCCAGATCGCCGCCCTGGCCGGCTGCGACCTGCTCACCATCAGCCCCGAGTTGCTGGCCGAGATGTCGAAGCGGCCGAACAGCGACGCACCGCTCGTGCGCGCGCTCGATCCGGCGGCTGCCAGGGCGCGCGACAGCCAGCGCGTGCACTTCGACGAGCCGGCCTTCCGCCTGGCGCTCAACGAGGATGCCATGGCCACCGAGAAGCTGGCAGAAGGCATCCGTGCTTTCGCGGCCGACGCGGTCAAGCTCGAGAAGCTGATGACGGGGGCCGCATGACCGTCCGCTGCGACCGCACCCCGGCCTGGAGCGAACTGCGGCGCCATGCCGACAAGGCAGGGCGCGGCTTCGATCTGCGCCAGGCCTTTGCCAACGACCCTGGCCGCTTCGCCGCCTTCAGCCAGGAGGCGCCCCACGTCTTCGCCGACCTGTCCAAGAACCTGATCGACGCACCGGCGCAGCAGTTGCTGTTGACGCTGGCGCACCAGTGCGGGCTGCAGGCAAGGCGCGATGCGATGTTCGGCGGCGAGCGCATCAATAGCACCGAGGACCGCGCGGTGATGCACCACCTGCTGCGCGCGCCGGGCAGTGCGCCGGTTGCCGGCAGCCGCGGGCAGGCGGCCGACCGGGCGCAGGTCCATGCCACGCTCGACGCGATGCTGGCCTACGCCGAGTCGATCCGGGCCGATCACACCATCACCGACGTCGTCAACATCGGCATCGGCGGGTCCGACCTCGGCCCGCAGATGGCCGTGCTGGCGCTGGCCGAATACGTCGCGCCGGGCAAGCGCTTCCATTTCGTCTCGAACGTGGACGGCCATGAACTGGCCGGCGTGCTCAAGGGCCTGGCGCCCGAGCACACGCTGTTCCTCATCGCTTCCAAGACCTTCACCACCGCCGAGACCATGGCCAACGCGCGTTCGGCGCGGCGCTGGTTCGAGCAGTCCGGGGGCAAGGACGTGGCGCGCCACTTCGCCGCGTTGACCACCAACGTGCAGGCGGCGAACGACTTCGGCATCCGGACCACGTTCGGTTTCTGGGACTGGGTGGGCGGCCGCTATTCGCTGTGGTCGGCCATCGGCCTTCCCATCGCGCTGGCCATCGGCGGGGAGGGTTTCAGGGCGCTGCTGGCTGGCGCCCATGCCATGGACGAGCACTTCCGCAGCGCGCCGCTGGAGCGCAACCTGCCGGTGCGCCTGGGCCTGCTCGACGTCTGGTACCGCGATTTCCTGGGCATGACCAGCCGCTGCATCGCGCCTTATCACAGCGCGCTGCGGCGCCTGCCGGCCTACCTGCAGCAGCTCGAGATGGAAAGCAACGGCAAGCGCGTCGACCTGGACGGCCAGCCGCTGCCGTTCGGCACCTCGCCCGTGCTGTGGGGCGAGCCCGGCACCAACGGCCAGCACGCCTACTTCCAGATGCTGCACCAGGGCACCGACGTGGTGCCGCTGGAATTCCTGGCGGTGCGCACACCGGCACACGATTTGCCCGGACACCATCCGCAACTGCTGGCCAACGCGCTGGCGCAGGCGCAGGCGCTGATGGTGGGCCGGGCCGATGCCGGCGGGCACCGCGACTTTCCGGGCAACCGGCCGAGCACCTTCTTCGTGCTGGAGCGACTGACCCCGGAATCGCTGGGCGCCTTCATTGCCATGTACGAGCACCGCGTGTTCACCAGCGGTGCGCTCTGGGGCATCAACAGTTTCGACCAATGGGGGGTCGAGTTGGGCAAGGTGCTCGCCAAGGACCTGGAGCCGCGTCTCGCGTCCGGCGACGTCGGCGGCCTGGACGCGTCCACGGCGGGCCTGGTCGCCCGCCTGCGGCAGGACTGAGATCAGGCGGCCTTCGGCCGCTAAGGGTATTTGCTAGGATCGGGCGGCGCGCGAAGTCAGCCCACGCTTCTCATGCGTCTCCTCCGGAGACCGCCGGCCGCCAAGGCCATCGCCGCTTCGCGCCCGCTTCCCAACCCTCATCGCTCTAGCAAAGGACGCGCACGCATGCCCGCTCAACCCGCCGCCGCCAACTCCATCCGAAGTACTCCGCCGCGCTGGCCGCTGGCGCTCCTGGGCCTGCTGCTGCTGCTCATCGGCCTGGCCCTGGCCATCGGCGGCGTTCGCCTGGCGACCCTCGGCGGGTCCTGGTACTACCTGATCGCCGGCGCCGGGCTCGTCCTGAGCGGGCTGTTCTTCATGTGGCGCCGCATGGCCGGCTTCTGGCTCTATGCCGCGGTCTTCGTCGGCACGCTGGCGTGGTCCTATGCCGAGGTCGGCTTGCAGTTCTGGCCGCTGGTGCCGCGCCTGGCGCCGGTGCTGGTGCTGGGCCTGCTCGTGCTGCTGGCGCTGCCCCGCCTGTCGCAGGGCCGCGTGCGTGGTGCCGCATTCGCCGGCGCGGCGCTGATGGTGCTGGCCCTGGTCGGTGGCGGCGCGGCGATGTTCGTGCCGCACGCCGTGGTCGAAGGCCCGCCGCTTGCCGCAGCGCCGGCGGCGGCACCGGCACCGGCCGGTGAATCGCGCTGGCAGTACTACGGCCGCACCCCGGCCGGTACCCGCTTCGCGCCGGAGGCGAAGATCAACACCGGCAACGTCGACCAGCTCGAGGTGGCGTGGACCTTCCGCACCGGCGAAATCGCCGGCCCCGGCTCGGAGAACCAGAACACGCCGGTGCAGATCGGTGACGCCGTGTACGTCTGCACGCCGCGCAACCAGGTCATCGCCCTCGATGCGGACGCCGGCACCGAACGGTGGCGCTTCGACCCCAAGGCGAACGCCAAGGTCTGGAACCGCTGCCGCGGCGTGGGCTACTACGAGCCGGCCGCGGTGCAGCAGCGCGTGGGCGACGCGGCGGCAACGCCGGCGCTGCCCGCAGGCGACACGTGCGCGCGCCGCATCGTGCTCACCACGGTGGACGCGCGCCTGATCGAACTCGACGCCGTCACCGGCAAGCCGTGCGAGACCTTCGGCCAGGGCGGCACGGTGGACCTGAAGCAGGGCATGGGCGAGGTCAAGCCCTTCTACTACTTCCAGACCTCCATGCCGACGGTGGTGCGCAACCTGATCGTCATCGGCGGCTGGGTCTTCGACGGCCGGTCCGTCGACGAGCCCTCGGGCGTGGTGCGCGCCTTCAGTGCCGACACCGGCGAACTCGTCTGGGCCTGGGACGCCGGCAACCCGGACATCACCGGACTGCCGCCGGCAGGCCAGACCTACACCCGCAGCACGCCGAACGTCTGGTCCACGCCCGCCTTCGACGACAAGCTGGGCCTGATCTACCTGCCCACCGGCAACAACCCGCCGGACTTCTGGGGCGCGCAGCGCAAAGGCGCGTCGGAGACGCACTCGTCGTCGGTGGTGGCGGTGGACATCGCCACCGGCCGCGAGCGCTGGCGCTTCCAGACGGTGCACCACGACCTGTGGGACTACGACGTGCCTTCGCAACCGGCACTGACCGACGTGCCGGACGGCAAGGGCGGCACGGTGCCGGCGCTGATCCAGCTGACCAAGCGCGGCCAGATCTTCATGCTCGACCGACGCGACGGCAAGCCGATCGCACAGGTCGAGGAGCGGGCCGTGCCGCAGGGCGGGCAGCAGGGCGAACGGACGTCGCCGACGCAGCCCTATTCGGTCGGCATGCCGGCCATCGGCACCGATCCGCTGACCGAGGCGCGCATGTGGGGCGCCACCTGGTTCGACCAGCTGGCCTGCCGCATCGCGTTCCGCAAGCTGCGCTACGACGGCGAGTTCACGCCGCCCACCACCACGCCCAGCCTGATCTACCCCGGCTACTACGGCGGCATGAACTGGGGCAGCGGCTCGATCGACGAGCGCGACGGCCTGCTGGTGGTCAACGACATCCGCATGCCGCAACAGGTGCAGCTGATTCCGCGCGCCGTCGCCGACGGCAAGACCATGTCGCTGGGGCACGGCGTCGGCCTGCACCCGCAGGAAGGCACGCCCTATGCCATCTCGCAGCAGGGCTTCAACTCGCCGCTGAACCTGCCGTGCCACGCGCCGCCGTGGGGCACGCTGACCGGCATCGACCTGAAGACACGCCAGGTGGTCTGGCAGCGCCCGCTCGGTACGGTGCAGGACGTGGTGGTCGGCGCCGGCGCGCAAGGCGGTGGCTTCAAGGTGCGGGCGCCGGTGCCGCTCGGCATGCCGAGCCTGGGCGGTCCCATCACGACGGCCGGCGGCCTGACCTTCTACGGCGGCTCGCAGGACTACTACCTGCGCGCCTTCGACAGCCGTACCGGCCGCGAACTGTGGAAGGGCCGCATGCCGGTCGGCGGGCAGGCCACGCCCATGACCTACGTGTCGCCCCGCAGCGGGCAGCAGTACGTGGTGATGGCCGCCGGCGGCTCCCGCCAGTCGCCCGACCGTGGCGACTACGTGATCGCGTGGAAGCTCAAGGGCCAGTGAAGCGCTGACGGCGTCTGCCGTTGCGGCCGCGCATCGCCCTGGCCGTGCCCATTCCCATCGGGCACGAGGTTGTGCCTATGATCGCGGCGGGCATTTCGCCCGGGAGCGACGCCACGAGGGGGCCCGAGCCATGAACTTCACCCAAGCCGTGCAGGTGTGCCTGCGCAAGTACGTCGAATTCAGCGGGCGCGCGTCGCGGTCCGAATTCTGGTGGTTCGCGCTGTTCCAGCTGATCGTGCTGGTGGTCGCCGGAATCTTCGGGGACCGCATCTACGGCATCGCCGCCTTGCTCCTGCTGCTGCCCTCGCTGGCGGCGGCCGCCCGTCGCCTGCACGACGTCGGCAAGAGCGCCTGGTTCCTGCTCCTGCACTTCGTGCCGATCGTCGGGCTGATCGTGCTGATCTATTTCTGGGTCCAGCCGTCCCAGGCGGCGCAGCCGGCAGGCGACGTTTTCGTGCCGCCCGTGGCCTGAGCCGTCGGACGCCGGCACGGCGGTTGCATGCGGCCGTGGCATGCCGGTCGCCGCCGCCCCCTCGCCATCCGCCCTGAGCGTCGCCGCCGATCCGTTGTGGCAGCGCCAGCTCGGGCTGCTGCTCGAATCGACCGGGGAGGGCATCTTCGGCATCGACCTGGCCGGCCACTGCGTGTTCATCAACCGCGCCGGCGCCCGCATGCTCGGCTGGGATGCGGACGAGGTGCTGGGCCGCAACATGCATTGGCTGACGCATCACTCGCACGCCGACGGCAGCGCCTACCCGGACAGCGACTGCCCAATCTTCAATGCCTTCCGCCAGGGGCTGCCCTGCCGCATCGACACCGAGGTGTTCTGGCGCAGCGACGGCAGCGCCTTCGCGGTCGAGTATTCAAGCCATCCGATCCTCGACGGCGCCGAGGTGCGCGGCGCCGTCATCACCTTCCTGGACATCACCGGGCGCAAGCGCGCCGCGCAGGCGCTGCAGCGCGCCAAGGATGAGCTGGAGCAGCGCGTCGGCGAGCGCACGCGCGAGCTTTCGGCTGCCCTTGGCCAGTTGCGCGAGCTTTCGGCCTACCTGGAGTCGGTGCGCGAGGAAGAGCGCACCCGCATCGCGCGCGAAGTCCACGACGAGCTGGGCAGCCTGCTGGTGGCGTTGCGCATGGACGTGACCTGGCTGGACAAGCGTCTGGGGGAACAGCAGGCCCGCGAGCCGCAGGCGGCGCAGGACATGCGCGAGCGCATGCGCTGCAAGTGCGGGAACATGAGCCGGCTGATCGAGAGCGCGGTGGACAACGTGGGCCGCATCATCACCGACCTGCGGCCCAGCATCCTGGACCACCAGGGGCTGTGGGCCGCGCTCGAGTGGCAGGCCCAGGAATTCACCCAGGCCGGCGAGATCGACCTGGATTGGCAGGTGCCGCACCAGCCGTTGCCCGAATTGCCTGAGCCGGCCGCGATGGCGGTCTTCCGGATCTTCCAGGAGATGCTGTCGAACATCGGCCGCCACGCACGGGCCAGTCGTGTACAGGTGCGCATCGCGCAGGCGGCCGGCACGCTGGTGCTGCGCGTGCGCGACGATGGGTGCGGCGCGCCGCCGGGCGCCTTCGAGGCTTCCGATGCCTACGGTGTGATGGGCATGCGCGAGCGTGCGCTGCACCTGGGCGGCAGCCTGGCGATCCACAGCAACCCGGGACAAGGCTGCGCCCTGGAGCTGCGCCTTCCGCTGCCGGCCGCCATGCCATGACCGCGCCGACCCGCGTCCTCCTGGCCGACGACCACCGTATCGTGCGCGAAGGCCTCAAGCAGGTCCTGGCCGATGCCCCGGAAATCGAGATCGCGACCGAAGCCACCAGCGGCGCCGAGGTGCTGGCCGCGGTGCGGGCATCCGGCGGGCCGCCGGCGCTGCACGTGGTCCTGCTCGACATCGCCATGCCCGACGGGGACGGCCTGGACGTGCTGCAGGCGCTGCGCAAAGGCTGGCCGACGCTGCCCGTGCTGATGCTCAGCACCTATCCGGAGCGCCAGTACGCGGTGCGGTGCATCCGCCTGGGCGCCGCCGGCTACCTGAACAAGGGCGCGGACCCGGACGACATGATCGCCGCCGTGCGCAAGGTGGCGGCAGGCGGCCGCTACGTCACGCCGGCCACGGCCGAACAGCTCGCCGGCGCGCTCGACCGCGACCGGGGCCGTGTTGGCCACGAGGCGCTGTCGCACCGCGAATACCAGGTGTTCCGGCTGCTCACCACGGGGCACAACGTGAGCGAGATTGGTGCGCGACTGCAGCTGGCCTCCAATACCGTGAGCACGTACCGCGCCCGCATCCTGGAAAAGACGGGCACGCGCAACGACGTCGAACTGGCGCTGTACGCCGAACGGCACGCGCGCGGCGGCGGCGCGGCGTGACCCTGTAGGGCTGGCTCTACACCGCGTAGCGCCGCCCGGCACGATTTTGCGGGGCGCCGGCTCGCACCGGCCGGTCTGGCGCGGCGCTTGCGATCAGCGGGTCTGTTCATACGCAACCAGGTGACCGAACCATGACCTCCCCGACCGACCAGGCCCCGAGCCCGAGCTACGACGCCTACGACGCCGATCGCCCGCTCTTGATGCGCTGCGCCTGCGGCGAGGACCACGCGCCCGGCCAGCACCCGCAGGCCACGGCGGCTGTCGCCGCGCCGCCGACCGAGGAGGCGCTGTCGCGCGACTTCATCGAAGCCACGCTGGTCAAGGCGCTGTTCCCGCGCGACGCCGTGCGGCGGGGCTTTCTCAAGGCGGTGGGCGCCGGCACCGCGCGCGCGGCCATCGCCTCGCTGCTGCCGGTGGGCGCGCTGCAGGCCATGGCGCAGGAGCGCGGATCGCTGGAGAAGAAGGACCTGAAGATCGGCTTCATTGCGATCACGTGTGCCAGCCCCCTCATCATGGCCGACCCGCTGGGCTTCTATCGCAAGGAGGGGCTCAACGTGCAGCTCAACAAGACGGCGGGCTGGGCGCTGATTCGCGACAAGATGCTCAACAAGGAGTACGACGCCAGCCACTTCCTGTCGCCGATGCCGCTGGCCATCTCGATGGGCCTTGGCGCCACGCAGGTGCCGATGAAGGTCGCCAGCATCCAGAACACCAACGGCCAGGCCATCACGCTTCACATGAAGCACAAGGACAAGCGCGACCCCAGGCAGTGGAAGGGCTTCAGGTTCGCCGTGCCCTTCGAGTACAGCATGCACAACTTCCTGCTGCGCTACTACCTGGCAGAGCACGGCATCAACCCGGACACCGACGTGCAGATCCGCGTGACACCGCCGCCGGAGATGGTGGCCAACCTGCGCGCGGGCAACATCGACGGCTTTCTCGGGCCGGATCCGTTCAACCAGCGCGCCGTCTATGACGAGGTGGGCTTCATCCACATCCTGTCGAAGGACATCTGGGACGGACACCCCTGCTGCGCCTTCGGCATGAGCGAGGCCTTCATCCAGCAGAACCCGAACACGTTCGCGGCGCTGTACCGCGCGGTGCTCACCGCCAGCTACATGGCCAGCCTGCCGAAGGACCGCTCCCTCATCGCCAAGGTGATCGCGCCGCCGCAGTACCTGAACCAGCCCGAGACGGTGATCGAACAGGTGCTGACCGGCAAGTTCGCCGACGGCCTGGGCAACATCAAGAACGTGCCCGACCGGGCCAACTTCGACCCCATGCCCTGGCAGAGCATGGCCGTGTGGATGCTCACGCAGATGAAGCGCTGGGGCTACGTCAAGGGCGATGTCGACTATCGCGGCATCGCCGAACAGGTGTTCCTGCTGACTGACGCGAAGAAGTACATGTCGCAGGTGGGCTTCAGGCCGCCGGAGGGTGCATATCGGCGCTTCAAGGTGATGGGCAAGGAGTTCGATCCGGCGCGGCCCGAGGAATACCTGGGCAGCTTCGCCATCCAGAAGGCGTCCGCCGCATGACGCGCCCGCAATGGCAGGCGGCGCTGCTGTCGCTGTGCATCGCGTTGGCCCTGCTGGCACTGTGGCACGTGCTTACCCTGCCGCAGTCCGGCGCCGGCGCGGCGGCCGCGATGACGCCCGAGCAGGCCGAGTACGCCAGGCTGATGGGCAAGGACCCCGGCGCGCGCAAGAGCAGCGGATTTCCGACGCCGGCGCAACTGGGCGAGGCAGCCTGGCGCCAGTTGTCCGATCCCTTCTACGACAACGGGCCGAACGACAAGGGCATCGCGGTGCAACTGGCGTATTCGCTCGGACGCGTCGGCCTGGGCTTCATGCTGGCCTGCGTGGTGGCCGTGCCGCTGGGCTTCGTGATCGGCATGAGCCCGCTGCTGCACAGGAGCCTGGATCCGTTCATCCAGGTGCTCAAGCCGATCAGCCCGCTTGCCTGGATGCCGCTGGCGCTCTACACGATCAAGGACAGCTCCGTGTCCGGCGTGTTCGTCATCTTCATCTGCTCGATCTGGCCGATGCTGCTCAACACCGCCTTTGGCGTGGCGTCCGTGCGCCGCGAATGGCTCGATGTGGCGCGCACGCTGGAGGTGACGCCGATGCGCAAGGCGCTGCGCGTGATCCTGCCGGCCGCGGCGCCGACCATCCTCACCGGCATGCGCATCAGCATGAGCATCGCGTGGCTGGTGATCGTTGCCGCCGAGATGCTGGTGGGCGGCACCGGCATCGGGTATTTCGTCTGGAACGAGTGGAACAACCTCTCGCTCACGCACGTGATCCTGGCGATCGTGCTGATCGGCGTGGTGGGCATGCTGCTCGACCGCATGTTCGCGGCCCTGCAAAGGCTGGTCACCTATGTGGAGTGACGTGCGCACCTCCTTGGCCGCGCCCCCGTCGGCCGGCGCGCCTGCGGCCGGTGGCGCCGATGCCCCATTGCTGCAGGTGCAGGGCCTGGCCAAGGCCTACGTGCCCGGGCGCCCGGTCTTCGCCGGTGTCGACTTCGGCCTGCAGGCTGGCGAGTTCGTCTGCGTGATCGGCCATTCGGGCTGCGGCAAGACGACCATCCTCAACGTCCTGGCAGGGCTGGAGCACGCCAGCGCCGGCCATGTGCTGATGGACGGGCGCGAGATCGACAGCCCGGGCCTGGAGCGCGGCGTGGTGTTCCAGGGCCACGCGCTCATGCCGTGGCTTTCGGTGCGGCGCAACATTGCCTTCGCGGTGGAATCGCGCTGGCCGCAGTGGTCGCGCGCGCAGGTCGACGAACAGGTGCGGCGCCACGTGGCGCTGGTCGGGCTGGGCGCGGCCATCGACAAGAAGCCGGCGCAGCTGTCGGGCGGCATGAAGCAGCGCGTGGGAATCGCGCGCGCCTTTGCCATCCAGCCGCGGATGCTGCTTCTCGACGAGCCTTTCGGCGCGCTCGACGCGCTCACGCGCGGCACCATCCAGGACGAGCTGATGGCCATCGTTCGCGAGACCCGCCAGACCGTCTTCATGATCACGCACGACGTGGACGAGGCCATCCTCCTGGCCGATCGCGTCCTGCTGATGAGCAACGGCCACGACGCGTCCGACGGCGCGGGCTACGTACCCGGCCGCGTCGCGGAGGTGGTGGTCAATCCGCTGCCGCGCGAGCGTTCGCGCGCCGGCCTGCATCGCCTGCCGGGCTATTACGAACTGCGCAACCACATCGTCGATTTCCTGGTCGCCCGGGCGCAGCCGCCCGCGCGCGCCTGAGCATTCCATCCAACCACCGCAAGGAGCCAAGCCATGAACCGCAACGACGTCACCGAGAAGATCATCACCGCCAAGGTTGCCAAGGGCCTCAAATGGGAAGCCGTGGCCGCGCAGGTCGGCCAGTCGAAGGAATGGACCACTGCGCTGTGCCTGGGCCAGATGACCGCCACCGCCGAGCAGGCCGCCGTCCTTGGCGACATCTTCGGACTGACGGACGAGGAACAGAAGTGGCTGCAGATCGTCCCCTACAAGGGTTCGCTGCCCACCGCGGTCCCGACCGATCCGCTGATCTATCGCTGGTACGAGATCGTCAACGTCTACGGCAGCACCATCAAGGAGCTGATCCACGAGGAGTTCGGGGACGGCATCATGAGCGCCATCGACTTCAAGCTCGACATCGACCGCGAGGCCGATCCGAAGGGCGACCGGGTGCACGTGGTGATGTCCGGCAAGTTCCTGCCGTACAAGACGTACTAGGTCGCGCCGGCGGCGGCGGTCATCCGAACGCCGGGCTGCGAAGCAGTTCCGACTTCAGCCAGGTCGTCACCGCGCCCGGCTTGGCGTCCACCCGCCACAGCACGTCCAGGCCCACTGTCCACTCGGTGAACGGGTAGGCCTCGAGCTTGAGTTCCACCAGCTCGCCGGCCTGCAGTTCGCTCGCGATCGCCCAGCGCGGCAGACTGGTCCAGCCGACGCCACCCTTGAGCAGCTGCACCAGCACTGCCTGGCTGTGCACCTGCCAGGTCCGGGGCGATTTGAGGTATTCGACGGTCAGCAGGTGGCGGATCTGGCCGGACAGCACCAGCTGCAGGTGGTCGGCCAGCTGCGCGAAGCGCACGCTCTGAAAGCGTGCCAGCGGATGGTCGCGCTGCACCACGTTGACGAAGGCGACCTGTCCGACGCGGCAGAAGCCGATGCCAGGCGGGTAGTGCGCGCGGGCGCAGCCCAGTCCCAGCGACACCGTCTCGCGACCGACCAGGTCCAGCAGTTCGTCATCGCCGGGCGCCCGAAGCGCCAGCCTTACCGCGGGAAACTTCTGCTGCAGCGCCGACAGCACCGGCGCCAGCGCCGCACCCGGAAAGGCATCTTCGATGCCGATGGATATGCGGGTTTCCGCGTCGCTGGCCAGCGCGCCGGCATGGGCGTTGAGGCTGTCGCAGTGCGACAGGATGGCCTCGGCCTGTGGCAGCAGGGCTTCGCCAGCCGGCGTCAGCACCGGATAGCGGCCGCTGCGGTCGAACAGCGCCACGCCCAGGTCGATCTCCAGTTCGCTGATGGCGGTGCTCACCGCCGACTGCGCCTTGCCGAGCCGGCGCGCCGTTGCCGAGAACGAGGTCTCGCGCGTGGCAGCCACGAACACCTCCAGGCGATCGAGCGACAGCTGCATGTGATCCATCTCCAATTCAGATGGGTCCTATTTTTACCTGCGCGCGCCTGCCTTCCCAGAATGCGAACCGTCCCGGCACCGCCCGGCCATCGCCCTCGACCGAAGAAGACGTAACCGCCATGAACTCCGCCAGCGCACCCGTGCACGAAGTCGACCAACCCTTGCCGATCGGCCGGCTCGGCCTGCTGGGCTTCCAGCACGTGCTGGTCATGTACTCGGCCTGCATCGTGGTGCCGCTCATCCTGGGGGCGGCGCTGAAACTCCCGAAAGAGCAGCTGGTGGTGATCATCAGCGCCGACCTGTTCGCCGCCGGGCTGATCTCGCTGGTGCAGTCGCTCGGGCTGTTCGGCTTCGGCATGCGGATGCCGGTGATGATGGGCGTGACCTTCACGGCGGTGACGCCGATGATCGCGATCGGCATCGATCCTTCGCTGGGCCTGCTCGGGGTCTATGGCGCCATCATCGCGTCGGGGCTGTTCGGGATCGCGATGGCGCCGTTGATGGGGCGCTTCCTGCGCTTCTTTCCACCGGTGGTCACCGGCTCTGTGCTGCTGGTGATCGGCATCAGCCTCATGAAGGTGGGCATCGACTGGTCGGCCGGCGGCCAGCCGCTGCTGCCCGACGGGAGCCCCAATCCCCAGTACGGCAACCCCGTCTACCTGGCCGTGTCGCTGGGCGTGCTCGTGCTCATCCTCGGGCTGTCGCGCTTTGCCAAGGGCTTCATTGCGAACATCGCCGTTCTGCTGGGCGTGCTCGCCGGTTTTGCCGCGGCCTGCCTGCTGGGTGAGGTGCGGCTGGACGGCTGGGCCGGCGAGCCGTGGTTCGCGCTGATCCGCCCGTTCGCCTTCGGCATGCCGGTGTTCGACCCCGTGGCCATCGTCTCGATGTGCCTGGTAATGCTGGTGACGCTGGTCGAATCGACCGGGATGTTCCTCGCGCTCGGCACCATCGTCGGGCGGCCGACCACGCCCGAGCGCCTGGTGCGCGGCCTGCGCGCCGACGGCCTGGGCGCCGTGCTCGGCGGCATCTTCAATGCGTTTCCCTACACTTCGTTCTCGCAGAACATCGGGCTGGTGACGCTTACCGGCGTCAAGAGCCGCTATGTCTGCGCCGCTGCCGGCGTGATCCTGGTGCTGATGGGGCTGTTCCCGAAGCTGGCCTTCGTGGTCGCCTCGACCCCGCCCTTCGTGCTTGGCGCCGCCGCCATGGTGATGTTCGGCATGGTGGCGATGATGGGGGTGCGCATCCTCGCGACGGTCGATTTCGAGCGCCATCGCGGCAACACGCTGGTCGCCGCAGTCAGCGTTGGCGTGGGCACCATCCCGCTGCTGTCGGAGCGATTCTTCGCGCAACTGCCCGCGTGGACGCACGTGCTGACCGACAGCGGAATCATCCTGACCACGCTCAGCGCCATCGTTCTGAACCTGCTGTTCAACGGCCTCGGCTCGCGCCGGCAGGCCGAGCTGGACAGCGCCCGCGTGGCGGCGACGGCCGACGCGTGAACGACCCGCGCCGCAGCGACGCTGCCGGCACCACTCTCAACTGGACACCCCCATGAATTCCCTGATTCTTCACGCCGACCACCTGCTGACCATGGACGGCGGTAACGCGATCATTGCCGACGGCGCCGTGCTGGTCGCGCCGGACGGCCGCATCGCGCAGGTGGCGCCCGCGGCCGAAGTGATGGCCGCGCACCCTCATGTGCCGGTCAAGCGGCTTGCAAACCGCCTGCTGATGCCCGGCCTGGTCAATGCGCACGCGCATTCGGGCCTGTTGCGCGGCACTGCGGAAGGGCTGCCCGTGTGGGAATGGCTGCAGCAGTACATCGACCCGATGCACCGCGTGGTCAGCCCGCAGGACGCCGAGACGGCCTCTCGCCTGTGCTATGCCGAGGCGCTGCTCTCGGGTACCACCACCGTGGTGGACATGTGGCGCTACATGCACGGCAGCGCCCGGGCCGCGAACGACCTGGGCATCCGCGCGGTGCTGGTGCCCTACGTGGCCGAGCATCCCGCGCACGACTACTTCGAGACGCTGGACACCAACGAGGCCCTGATCCGGGACTGGCACGGCGGGGCAGGCGGGCGCATCCAGGTCTGGGTCGGACTCGAGCACATGTTCTATGCCACGCCCGACGCCTGGAAGCGCGCGATCGCGATCAGCCGGCACTACGGGGTGGGTTTTCACACGCACAGCAACGAAAGCCGCTTCGACGTGGAGGAAACGCAGCGCCGGCACGGCATGCGGCCGATCCAGGCGCTGGAGCATTTCGGGTTGCTCGACGCGCCGCAGGTGCTGCTGGCGCACTGCGTCTGGCTGGACGACGAGGAAATCGCCATCCTCGCGCGCCGCGGCATCGGCGTGGCGCACAACCCGGTCAGCAACATGAAGCTGGCCAGCGGCGCCGCACCGGTGGAGGCGCTCCTGGCCGCGGGTGTGGCAGTGGGCCTGGGCACCGACGGCGAGAAGGAGAACAACAACCTCGACATGTTCGAGGAGATGAAGACGTCCTCGCTGCTGGCCAAGTTCTCCAGGCTCGACGCCGCCGCGCTCGATGCCTGGTCGGTCTGCCGCATGGCCACCATCGGCGGCGCGCGCGCACTGGGCCTGGACGCGCAGATCGGCTCGATCGAGCCCGGCAAGATGGCCGACCTGATCGCCGTTCGCACCGACACCCCGCGCATGACACCGCTGCTCGGCGGTGCCGGCGGCAACCTGCATCACAACCTGGTGCACGCGGTGCAGGGCGGCGACGTCGACATGACGATGGTGGCCGGACGCATCCTGGTCGATGGCGGTGCGCTGTGCAGTGCCGACCTCCAGGCGCTGATCGGCGACGCCAACCGCGCCGTGCCCGACCTGTTCCGCCGCCGCGCCGACTGGCTGCGCGAGAACGCCACGGTCGACGCGCTGCGCGAGGCGGCCGGCGCATCGTCCGCAACCTAGGACGAGCGCCGCGCGCCCAAGAAAAAACCCGCAGCCCTTGCGAGCTGCGGGTTCGGCGTCTTGGCCGGGCGCGCGTGGCGCGTCCCGGCCGGGGACGAATTACATGTCCATGCCGCCCATGCCACCCATGCCGCCCATGCCACCAGGCATGCCGCCGGCAGGCGCTTCGTCCTTCGGAGCCTCGGCCACCATGGCTTCGGTCGTCAGCAGCAGCGAAGCCACGGAAGCGGCGTTCTGCAGCGCGGTGCGGGTCACCTTGGTCGGGTCCAGGATGCCCAGCTCGAGCATGTCGCCGTAGGAATCGTTGGCGGCGTTGAAGCCGAAGTTGCCCTTGCCTTCCAGCACCTTGTTCACCACGACCGACGGCTCGCCACCGGCGTTGGCGACGATCTCGCGCAGGGGCGCCTCGATGGCCTTGAGCACCAGCTTGATGCCGGCTTCCTGGTCGACGTTGTCGCCCTTGACCTTGTCGCCCACGGCCTGCTTGGCACGCAGCAGCGCAACGCCGCCGCCGGCCACGACGCCTTCTTCCACTGCAGCGCGGGTCGCGTGCAGGGCGTCTTCGACGCGTGCCTTCTTTTCCTTCATCTCGACTTCGGTGGCTGCACCGACCTTGATGACGGCCACGCCGCCGGCCAGCTTGGCCACACGCTCTTGCAGCTTCTCGCGGTCATAGTCGCTGGTCGCTTCCTCGATCTGGACGCGGATCTGCTTGACGCGCGCCTCGATGTCGGCACCGGCGCCGGCGCCGTCGATCACGATGGTGTTTTCCTTGCCCACTTCGATGCGCTTGGCCTGGCCCAGGTCGGCCAGCGTCACCTTCTCGAGCGACAGGCCCACTTCTTCAGCGATGACCTTGCCGCCCGTCAGGATGGCGATGTCTTCCAGCATGGCCTTGCGACGGTCGCCGAAGCCCGGTGCCTTGACGGCCACGACCTTCAGGATGCCGCGGATGGTGTTCACCACCAGGGTCGCCAGGGCTTCGCCTTCGACTTCCTCGGCAATGATCAGCAGCGGGCGGCTGGCCTTGGCCACTTGTTCCAGCGTCGGCAGCAGGTCGCGGATGTTGCTGATCTTCTTGTCGAACAGCAGGACGAACGGGTTCTCCAGCAGCGCGACTTGCTTCTCGGGGTTGTTGATGAAGTAGGGCGACAGGTAGCCGCGGTCGAACTGCATGCCTTCGACGACGTCCAGTTCGCTGTCGAGCGACTTGCCGTCTTCGACGGTGATCACGCCTTCCTTGCCGACCTTGTCCATCGCGTCAGCGATGATCTTGCCAATGGTCTCGTCGCTGTTGGCCGAGATCGAGCCGACTTGCGCGATTTCCTTGCTGGTAGTGGTGGCCTTGGAGGCCTTCTTCAGCTCTTCGACCAGGGCTGCGACGGCCTTGTCGATGCCGCGCTTGAGGTCCATCGGGTTCAGACCGGCGGCCACGTACTTGGAGCCTTCGCGCACGATGGCCTGGGCCAGCACGGTCGCGGTGGTGGTGCCGTCACCGGCGTTGTCGCTGGTCTTGGAAGCGACTTCCTTGACGAGCTGCGCGCCCATGTTCTGGAGCTTGTCCTTGAGCTCGATTTCCTTGGCGACCGACACGCCGTCCTTGGTCACCGTGGGGGCGCCGAACGAACGCTCGAGCACAACATTGCGGCCCTTCGGGCCCAGCGTGACCTTGACCGCGTTGGCCAGGATGTTCACGCCTTCGACCATGCGAGCACGGGCTTCGCCGCCGAAAACTACGTCTTTTGCTGCCATTTTCAGTTAACTCCGAAAGATTTGCTTGATCTGGTCTGATCGGATGGGGTCGGGGAGGCGGCTGCGCCGGCGGGCCCGACCCTGGCGATCACTTCGATTCGACAACCGCGAAGAGGTCGTCTTCCTTCATGACCAGCAGTTCGTCGCCGTCGACCTTGACGGTCTGGCCGCTGTACTTGCCGAACAGGACACGGTCGCCGACCTTGACGGTCAGGGCGGAGATTTCACCCTTGTCGTTCTTCTTGCCCGGGCCCACGGCGAGGATTTCGCCTTGGTCAGGCTTCTCGGCCGCGTTGTCGGGGATCACGATGCCCGAAGCGGTCTTGGTTTCGCTTTCAATGCGCTTGACGATCACGCGATCGGCCAAAGGACGAAGTTTCAATTGCATCTCCTGGATTTGAAACGGGTTTAATTCGCGATCCCGCCGCGAACCGACGGGGCCTGAATGTTGAATCGCGGGGCGGTTGTTAGCACTCATCCCCGACGAGTGCTAATCATAAGGGCTTTTGGCCGTGTTTCAAGGCCCCGGCGTCGCGAGCGCCAGGCGCGCCGCGCGCGCGATGCTTCCTGCGTCCACACCGAAGAACGCGCGCAGCGCGGCACGGGTGTCGCTGCGGCCGAAGCCGTCGGTGCCCAGCGTGAGATAGCGACGGCCGGCGGGCAGGAAGGCGCGAACACTCTCGGGCACGGCGCGCACGTAGTCGGTCGCGGCAATGATGGGGCCGCTGCCGCCGGCGAGCCGGCGCCCGATGAACGCGGTGCCCGGCGCCTTGTCGCCGGCCAGGGTGCGCGCCTCGCAGGCGCGGCCATCGCGCGCCAGTTCGCTCCAGCTGGTGACGCTGAAGACCTCCGCCGTGATGCCTTCGTCGGCAAGCTGCTGGGCGGCCCGGATGACCTCGGTGAAGATCGCGCCTGAGCCGAGCAGGCTGACCTGCGGCTTCGCGCCGTCCGGCCGCGCGCCCTGCCAGCCGTCGAATCGATAGCAGCCGCGCAGCACGTCGGCCTCCACGCCTGGCGGCAGGTCGGGCTGGGCGTAGTTCTCGTTCATGAGCGTGACGTAATAGAAGACGTCCTTTTGCTCGACCATCATCTCGCGAATGCCGGCGTCGACGATGACCGCCAGCTCGCCGGCGAAGGCCGGGTCGTAGGCCTTGCAATCGGGGATGGTGGCGGCGATCAGGTGGCTGGAACCGTCCTGGTGCTGCAGGCCCTCTCCGCCGAGCGTAGTGCGCCCCGATGTGGCGCCCAGCAGGAAGCCGCGCGGCCGCTGGTCGGCGGCGGCCCATATCTGGTCGCCCACGCGCTGGAAGCCGAACATCGAGTAGTAGATGTAGAACGGCAGCATCGCCAGGCCGTGCACGCTGTAGCTCGTTGCGGCGGCGGTCCAGCTCGCAATGGCGCCGGCTTCGCTGATGCCCTCCTCGAGGATCTGGCCATCGGTCGCTTCCCGGTACGAGAGCACCGAGCCGATATCCTCCGGCGCGTAGCGTTGCCCCACGCTCGAATAGATGCCGACCTGCTTGAACAGATTGGCCATGCCGAAGGTGCGGGCCTCGTCGGCCACGATGGGCACCACGCGCGGGCCCAGCGCCTTGTCCTTCATGAGGTTGCCCAGCATGCGCACGAAGGCCATGGTGGTGCTCATCGGCTTGCCGGCGGCGGTCAGCGCGAATTGCGCGAAGGCCGCAATGTCCGGCTTGGGCACGGCGGCGCATGCGGTCAGGCGGCGAGGCATGCTGCCTCCAAGCGCGGCGCGCCGGTCGAGCAGGTAGCGCATCTCGGGGCTTTCATCGGCCGGCTTGTAGAACGCAGCAGTTGTCGCCTGTTCGTCGGTCAGGGGCAGCCTGAAGCGGTCGCGGAATGCCAGAAGGTCGGTCTCGTCGAACTTCTTCTGCGAGTGCGTCGTCATCCTGCCCTGGCCGGCGCTGCCCATGCCGTAGCCCTTCTTGGTGTGGGCGAGGATCACGGTGGGTTGGCCGCGGTGCGCTGCGGCCGCAGCGTAGGCGGCATGGATCTTCACGAGATCATGGCCCCCGCGCTTGAGCAGGTCGATCTGCTCGTCGGTCAGTCCCTCGACCAGCCGCGCGAGCGCTTCGTCCTGGCCGAAGAAAGTGTCTCGGTTGTAGCGGCCATCCTTGGCGGCGAAGGTCTGCATCTGGCCGTCGACGGTGTGGGCAAAGGCGCGGGCCAGCGCGCCGGTGGTGTCGCGCGCGAACAGACCGTCCCAGTCGCTGCCCCACACCAGCTTGATCACGTTCCAGCCGGCGCCCGCGAACAGCCCCTCGAGCTCGTCGATGATGCGGCCGTTGCCGCGCACCGGTCCGTCCAGGCGCTGCAGGTTGCAGTTGACGACCCACACGAGGTTGTCGAGCTTCTCGCGTGCGGCCAGCGTCAGCGCGCTCATCGATTCGGGCTCGTCCATCTCGCCGTCCCCAAACACGCCCCAGACCTTGCGGCCTGCGCAGTCGAGAAGCTGGCGGTGGGTGAGGTAGCGCATGAAGCGCGCGTGGTAGATCGAACTGATCGGTCCGATGCCCATCGAGCCGGTCGGGAACTGCCAGAAGTCCGGCATCAGGTAGGGATGCGGGTAGCTGCTCAGTCCGCGCGCGCCGTGGCCTCGCGCGAACGCAGGCGCGGTGAGTTCCTGGCGGTAGTGCTTGAGGTCTTCCTCGCCGAGCCGCCCCTCGAGAAAGGCGCGCGCATAGACGCCCGGCGCGCTGTGCGGCTGGAAGAACACAAGGTCGCCCCCAGGCGTCCCGGTGCTCGCGTGGAAGAAGTGGTTGAAGCCGGTCTCGAACAGGTCGGCCGCGCTCGCGTAGCTCGCGATGTGGCCGCCGAGCTCGCCATAAGCCTGGTTCGCCCGCACCACCATCGCGAGCGCGTTCCAGCGCATCAGTGCCGCCAGCCGCTCCTCGATCGCCAGGTCGCCGGGAAAGGGGGGCTGGGCATCGACGGCGATCGTGTTGACATACGGAGTCGACAGCTCGGGCGTCCAGCCGATCCCCCGGGCTCGCGCCAGGCGGGCGAGTTCGTCGAGCATCCACCGGGCGCGCCCGGGTCCGTGGGCCTCGGACATGGCGACGAACGCGCTGCGCCATTCGGCGGTTTCGACGGGGTCGGGGTCGTGCATGGTGTCGCCGAGGGCGCGCAGCGCATCGGAAGAAAGCGGGGCATTCATGCTCCGGAATCTATGGCGAAGGCGCTGGAATTGGCTGCTGCTTCGACTGACTGAAGGGTTATCTAGCGGCATAAAATGCCGCCAACAATCGACATGGCGGCACTTCATGCAACTCGATGCGATCGACCTGCGCATTCTCGATGAGCTCCAGCGCGACGGTGCGCTGTCCAACGTCGAACTGGCGCGCCGCATTCACCTGTCGCCATCGCCTTGCCTGGCGCGGGTGAAAGCGCTCGAGGCAGGCGGCGTCATCCGGCGCTACGTCGCGCTGGTCGATGCCGCGGCGCTCGGGCTGGGCCTGAACGTCTTCATCTCGATCAGCCTCAAGACGCAGAGCAAGCAGTCGCTGGCCGACTTCGAGCAGCACATCGCGGAGCACGACGAGGTGATGGAGTGCTACCTCATGACCGGCGACAGCGACTACCTCATCCGGGTTGCCGTGGCCGACATTGCGGCGCTGGAGAAATTCATCCTCGAGCAGCTGACGCCGATCAGCGGGCTAGAGAAGATCCGCTCGAGCTTCGCCTTGAAGCAGGTGCGCTACAAGACCGCATTGCCCTTGAAGGGCTGACCGCCGCGGCCTGCTAGGCCTCGGAGGTTTCCCTGCGCGTGACGAGCGTGTCGATCGAATCGTTGAGCAGCTTGACCGTCAGCGGTACGTCGCGGCTGACTGCCGCCTCCATGATGTCGCGATGCTCCACGCGAGTGAACTCCGGGTCGAGCCGCCGCACGTTCAACCGGCGATGCCGGTCCGCGGAGTCGAACAGCAGTTCGTGAAAATCGAGCAGCCATTTCGAGGGGCAGGCCGCGATGATGGCGGCGTGGAAGCGGCGGTGCAGCAGCTCCCATTCGCGGTTGGTGTGTCCGTTCACGAGCGTCATCGGACAGCGCCACATGCGGTGGTATGCGAAGACCAGCTTTTCCTCCCACGCATCGTCGCCGTTGAGCAGCGATTCGCGCACCACCACTTCGTTGAGCAGCCGGCGCGCGCGGATCAGGTCGAGCAGGTCCTCGCTTGACAGCGTGGCCACGCGAAACCCCCGGCGTTCGACCTGTTCCACCAGGCGCACGGAAATCAGGCGGTTGAGGGCCTCCCGGATCGGGCTGGCACCGACGTCGTAGCGCTCCTGCAGCGTCTCGATGCGCAACTTCTTGCCCGGCGGCAGTTGGCCTTCGAGGATGTCCTCGCGCAGCCGCTCGAACACCATGCTGGCAAGTGTCGACCCCTGGCCTTCCTCGGCGGTCGATAAGGGATGGCGACTCATGGTTTCTGCATTTTGCTGACGGCGATTCTAGGGTTCCGATGGGACCTGCCCGCTGAATGCCGGAAGGGTTAGTACCAAGAAGTGTCGCCGAATGATTGAATATTATCGATAAAAAATCGTCTAGCGGCTTGATATCCGATTTTTATCGATAGAAGAGGAGAGCCTCCGTGTCCGACCCCATCCGTCCCAAAACGTTCGCGCACGTCGTCTATCGCACCTACCGTTTCCAGGAAATGCTGGACTGGTATGTCAAGGTGTTCGGCGGCAAGGTCCAATACCAGAGCCCGGTGATCGCCTTCGTCACCTACGACGACGAGCACCATCGCGTGGCATTGCTCAATCTCGGGATCGTGGTCGGCCCGTCCGATGCGCGCACGCCGCGCGGACAGCCTGGCGTGGACCACGTGGCCTACGGCTACCGCTCGCTGGCCGAACTGCTCGACAAGTACCTGGAACTCAAGGCCGTCGGCGTCATGCCGTACTGGTGCATCCACCACGGGATCACGGTCTCGCTCTACTACGCGGACCCTGACGGCAACCAGATGGAGTTCCAGACCGACAGCTATGCGACGAACGACGAGGCCAACGCGTTCATGTACGGGCCCCATTTCGAGCTCAACCCGATCGGCGTCGAGTTCGACCCCGAGGCCCTGCTTGCCCGCCTGCGCTCGGGGGAGAGCGAAGCGGCACTGCTGGGGCGCACCGAGCACCTGCCGGTTTCCCCGATCCGCGGCTCCATGGCGGTGGGCTGAGCAGCCCGCGGCGTCCGGACGACCTTCACGCTTTCCAAGAACCACACGAGGAGACAGATGATGAGCCTTGACCGCCGGTCCTTTTCGGTTGCCCTCGGCGCGCTCGGCGCCTCCACGCTGCTGGGGTCGCACGCCACGGCACAGCCTGCGGGCGCGCCGATCAAGGTGGGCGGCACGTTGGCGCTGACCGGGCCGCTGTCGTCGGTGGGCATGGTGCACAAGCTCACCGGCGAGATCTACGTCGACGAGCTCAACAAGCGCGGCGGCCTGCTCGGCCGGCCGGTGGAATGGGTGCTCAAGGACGACCAGTCCAAGCCCGACCTCACGCGGACCCTGTACGAGCAACTGGTCAATTCCGACAAGGTCGATCTGCTCATCGGCCCGTATGGCACCAGCGCCATCCTGTCTGCGATGGGGGTGGCGCAGCGCTACCAGAAGACGCTGGTGCACCACACCTTCGGCGTGCCGCCGCTGGCCAAGTACGACCAGCAGTTCTACGCCTGGGCGCTGGGGCCGGAGCCAGAGAAGACCGTGCCGGCCATCGTCTTCGATGCGCTGGCGGCTGGCAACAAGGCGCCCAAGACCATCGCGGTCGTCACCAGCAAGTTCCCCTCGGTCCATTTCATCTCGGCAGGCGTGCGCGAGGTCGCCCGCCAGCGCGGCATCCGCGAGGTGCTTTTTCTCGAGTGGGACTTCGGCAACCGGGACTTCGGCCCGATCGCCGGGCGCATCAAGGACGCCGACCCGGACCTGATCTGGGGCGGCGCGCTGGGCCTGGAGGCCAACCAGATCCTCGATGCGCTCAAGAAGATCGACTATGCGCCGCGAAGCAGCTTCTGGTATGCCCCGGCGCCCGGGCCGATGCTCAAGGCGCCGGAGGCGAACAACGCCTTGTCGCTGACGATCTTCGAGGACCATCCGCCCTTCACCGACAACCCGGTCGCCAAGCACTTCACCGAGGTCTTCCGCGAACGCGCCACGCAGGCCAACCTGCCGACCACCACGGTCGAGGTGCAGGCCGCCGCCTCGTACTCGGCCTGGCAGATCATCGAGGCTGGCGTAAACGGCGCCAAGAGCCTGGACAACAAGGCGATCGCCGCCTGGCTGCGCGCCAACCAGGTCGACACCATCCAGGGCAGGCTGCGTTTCAACGGGCCTGGCAATTTCGGCGACGACCTCAGCCGCGTCAAGCAGGTGCAGGACGGCAAGTGGCTCGTGGTCTGGCCCAGGGAATGGGCCGCCCCCGGGGCGAAGCTTCGCTGAACGACCGGCAGGCGCAATCCGATGACGCTTCCAAGCTGGACGCTGCTGGCGCAGTCGATCCTGTCGGGCCTGTTCGCGGGTGCGCTCTATGGCCTGCTCGGCCTGGGGCTGAGCCTGTCGTGGGGCATGCTGCGCCAGATCAACCTGGCGCATTTCGCACTGGCCTTCCTGGGCGCCTACCTCACCTACCAGTTGTCGACCACGCTTCGAATCGATCCGCTGGTCACCCTGGTGCTGATCGTGCCGCTGTTCTTTGCCATCGGCGCCGGCATCCACGCCATGCTGACGCGCCTGCGTGTCACCGCGTTCAACTCGATGCTGGTCACCTTCGGCATCACCGTCATGGTCGAGGCGCTGCTGCAGTGGGTCTGGACGGCCGACTACCGCAAGCTGGAATCGCACTATTCGGAGCTGCGGCTGCGCGTCGGCCCGCTGTTCCTGCCTGCGCCCGAGATGATGACGCTCGCCATGGGCGTCGGCCTGTCGCTGGCGACCTGGCTGGTGCTCCAGCGCACGGACATCGGCAAGGCGCTGCGCGCGTCGGCCGAGGACGCGTCCATCGCCGCGGCCTTCGGCGTCAACCAGCACGCGATGGCGCTGCTGTTGTCCGGGTTCAACGCGGCGCTTGCCGGTGTGGCGGGCGTGTGCATCGCGCTGGCCTACACGCTCGCGCCCTCGCAGATCTACACCTGGATCGGCGTGATCTTCGCCTGCGTCATGCTGGGCGGACTGGGTCGCCCCCTGGGACCGCTGGTCGCGGGATGCCTGATCGGTGTGACCGAGGCGCTGACCATGACGGTGGCGTCCCCGTCCTGGGCGCCGCTGGTGTCGTTCGCGCTGCTCATGGTGGTGCTGCTGCTGCGCCCCGGGAGGATCTGAGCATGCGCCGCAGCGTCATCTTCCTGCTGTCGGCCGCCGTGTTGCTGGCCCTCGTCCCCTGGTTGGGGCTGCCGGCGTTCCACGAGTCGGTGCTCTACCTGATCCTGCACTGGGTGGCCCTGGCCAGTTCCTGGAACCTGCTGTCGGGCTACTCGGGCTATTTCTCGTTCGGCCACGGCGCCTTCTTCGGCATCGGCATGTACACCACGGCGACGCTGGCGTCCCGGTTCGAATGGCCTTTCCTGTGGACGCTGCCGGCGGCTGCAGCCATGTCGGCAGCCATCGGCACGTTGATCGGGCTGGCGGCCTTTCGCGTGCACGCCGTACGTGCGGAGCTTTTCGCGCTGCTGACGCTGGCGACCACTTTCGTGGTGGCCACCATCATCCTCAACACGCCGATCGACGGCGGACCCGGCGTCTACCTCAATGCCGTGCCGGTGCCCGAGCTCGGGCCGACCCCGTCGGGAACCTTCTACCTGCTCGCGCTGGGCGCTGCCGCGCTGAGCGTGCTGTCGGCGGCCGTGATCTACCACGCCCGGCTCGGCATCGGCCTGCTGGCCATCCACGACGACGAGGACGTCGCCGAGGTGATGGGCGTGCCCACCTACCGCTACAAGCTCGGCACCTTCGCGCTGTCGTGCGCGCTGGCCGGGCTGGTCGGCGGCATCCAGGCGCTGTTCGTGTCGTACGTGACGGCAGGCGACACCTTCACCATCGCCATGCCCCTGACCGTCGTGCTGATGGCCGTGCTCGGCGGCACGCGCCATTGGGCCGGGCCGATCGTCGGCGCCACCGCCATCACGCTGCTGCTGCTGGCTTTCACGGGCGGCGACACCGCAGTCATCGGCAAGGGCCTGACCGGCCTGATCCTGGTCGTCATCATCCTCTTCATGCCCGAAGGCATCGTCGGCCAGCTCATGAAGATCTGGGCACGGCGGGCGGACGCGAGGCGGGCCGGGCGACCCATGCCCGCGTCGTCGCCTGGGCCCGAACTGCAAGTGCCGCCGCCCGGCCAGGCCCGCGCCGCGCCGCAGGTCCGTCCTGTCCTGCTTCGCGCCACCGGGGTGCGCAAGCACTTCCGCGGTGTCCAGGCCCTGCGCGGCGTGGACGTCGAAGTGCGCCAAGGCGAGATCCTCGGGCTGCTCGGCCCCAATGGCTCGGGCAAGTCCACTTTCATCAACGTGGTCAGCGGGCATCTCGCGGTCACGGCGGGCGAGGTGGCGTTCGGCGGCCTGCGCATCAGCCATCTTCCGGCGCACCGCGTGGCCCGCAGCGGCATCGCACGCACCTACCAGATACCGCGGCCGTTCGCGCACCTGACGGTACTGCAGAACGTCGCGCTGCCGGCGATGTTCGGCGCCGCCGGACGCGACCGGCAGACCGCCGAGCGGGAGGCCTGGCAATGGCTGGCCTTCACCGGCCTTGCGGACAAGGCGCACGTCCTGCCGGACGAACTGAACCTGCACCAGCGCAAGTTCCTCGAGTTCGCCCGGGCGCTGGCGTCGCGCCCGCAGGTGCTGATGCTCGACGAGGTGCTTTCGGGCCTCACGCCTTCGGAGATCGATGACGCGGTCGACCTCATCCGACGCATCCGCGACCAGGGTGCCACCATCGTGTTCGTCGAGCACGTGATGCGTGCCGTGATGGCCCTGTGCGACCGCATCGTGGTGTTCGACCAGGGGCAGGTCCTGGCCGAGGGTGCGCCGCAGGAAGTCATGCGCAGGGCGGACGTGGTGGCCGCCTACCTTGGCACGCCGGAACCTGCCTGCGCGGCCGCGCCAGGTGCCGCCCGCCCGCCCGACGAGGTCGTCCATGCTTGAGATCCGCTCGCTGCGCGTGAACTACGGACACGCGGTCGCCATCCGTGATCTCTCGCTGTCCGTGGCGCGGGGCGAACTGCTGGTCGTGGTCGGCCCGAACAGCGCCGGCAAGAGCACGCTGATCAATGCCATTGCCGGCGTGCATGCGGCCTCGGCCGGTTCGCTCCTGCTCGACGGCGAGGACTTGCGCACCCTGCCGCCGCACCGGTACTGCGAGCGTGGCATCGCGCTGGTGCCCGAAGGCCGACGGCTGTTCGCGAACATGACCGTGCGCGAGAACCTCGAGCTGGGCAGCTACCGGCGCGCTGCGCGCAAGGCGCGGGCCACGTCGCTGGAGACGGTCTGCGCGATGTTCCCGGCGGTCAAGGAGAAGCTCGGCCAGCCGGCCGGCACGTTGTCCGGAGGCCAGCAGCAGATGGTTGCGATCGGCAGGGCGCTCATGGCGCAGCCGCGCCTGCTGCTGCTCGACGAGCCCTCGCTCGGCCTGGCGCCGAGCGTCGTGGCCGACATGTTCTGCGCCATCCGCGCGATCCATGCGCAGGGCATCGCCGTGCTGCTGGTCGAGCAGAACGTGTCGATGGCGCTGGACATCGCCGGGCGCGCCGCCGTGCTCGAGGAAGGCCGCATCGTCGCCGAAGGCACGCCAGAGGCCCTGATGGCGCAGCCCGAGCTGCGTCGCGCCTACCTCGGCCTGGAAGCCGACGCGGCATGAATGAATTCGCACGAACCAACAAGGAAATGAAGGAGTCAGCCACTTGAAGACCTATGACGTCGCCGTACTCGTCGGCAGCCTGCGCCGCGAATCGACCAATCGCAAGCTTGCCACCGCACTGACCCGCGTGGCGCCTCCGGCGCTGCGCTTCCGGACCGTCGCCCTGGACGAGCTCCCCATGTACAACGGCGATCTGGAAGGCCAGCGGCCCGAATCGGTCAACCACTTCACCGAGCAGTGCGCGGCGGCCGAGGCGTTTCTGATGGTCATGCCCGAGTACAACCGCTCGCTGCCCGCGGTGCTCAAGAACGCCATCGACTGGGGCTCCAAGCCGATGGACCGCAACGTCTGGCGCGACAAGCCAGTGGTCATGGCAGGTACGTCGCCGGGGGCCATCGGCACGGCCGTAGGGCAGCAGCACCTGCGCCAGATCATGGGCATCCTGGGCGCTTCGGTGCTGGGCGGCGAGGCCTACCTGTCCTTCAAGCCCGAGATGATCGACGCGCAGGGCGACTTCGCCGACGAGTCCACGCGCAACTTCATGGCGGCCTACATGGGCCGCTTTGCCGTGTTCGTGAGCAAGCTGGTCGGCCCATGAGCAGTCAACCGGCCGATGCGCAGGCAGCCCGCGTCGAGGACGAGGCGGCCTGCATCCGCCTTTGCGTCGACTTTGCCAACCACCTCGACGCGCGCCGCCATGACGCCGTGCCGGAGCTGTTCACCGAAGACGGCGTCCTTGACCGCATGGGCGCCGTGTTTGCCGGGCGCGACGGGCTTGCGCAGTTTCTCGCGGCACGCCCCGCGGACGCGGTCACGCGGCACCTGTGCACCAACATCCGCGTGCACTTCGACGCCGGCGACCCGGATGCAGCCACCGGCTCGTGCTACGTGCTGTTCTTTCGGGGCGCACCGGAACAAGGCGGCGCGCGTGCGCTGGGGCCGCCGTCCGTTGTCGAGTATCACGACCGCTACCAGCGCACGCCACGGGGCTGGCGCATCCGGGAGCGGCTCATCCGCATGGCCATGCAGGCCTGAACCATCCAAGGAGGCATCCGTGCTTTTCACTCTGTACTGCATCGACAGGCCCGGCAGCGGAGAACGCAGGCTGGCGCTGCGCAGCATCCACCGCGAACACGTCGCAAGGATCGCGGACCGCCTGGCGGCCGCAGGGCCGCTGTTCGCCGATGACGGCACCACCATGATCGGCAGCCTGCTGATCGCCGACTTCGAGGACCGCGCCGCGCTGGACGCCTGGCTGGAGGGCGAGCCGTTCACGCAGCAGGGCGTGTACGAGAGCGTGACCGTGCGTCCATTCCTCAACGTGTGGCCGCAGCGCACCGGCGCGCCTCCGCAGGACCTTTCCAATCTGAGTGCGTTCGCGCGCTGACACCGGGGGCACCATGTCGAACCTTCGTCGCCTCGTCGCCGCCACGCTGCTGTCGGCATTCGCGCTAGCCGCATGGGCCCAGGAAGCCTATCCCTCCCGCCCGGTCGCGGTCGTCGTGCCATTCCCGCCCGGCGGGGTGGCGGACACCGCGTTGCGCGCCTTGCAGCCTTCGCTGCAACGCAGCCTGGGCCAGCCGGTGGTGATCTCGAACTACGCGTCGAGCGGCAACTACGGTCCCAGCCTTCTGCCCGCGGCCATGCTGGCCGATGCGGCGGGCGTGCGCTTCAACCACATTCCCTACACCGGCGGCGCGCAGATGATCTCGTCCCTGCTGGGCGGGCAGGTCGACTTTGCAGTGTTCAGCCGGTCGCAGCAGTCGAAGGACATCATTCGCAAGATCGGTCGCATCGAATGACGAGCGACGACAACCTGCCCGTGCCGGAACTGGCGCTCTACCATTTCCCGGGAGCCTGCTCGCAGGTCTGCGTGTTCGCGCTCGAGCATGCCCGGCTGCCGTACGAGTTGCGGCTGGTCGACCTGAAGGCGAACGAGCAGGCCGCTCCCGGCTACACCGGCGTGTCGCCGCTCGGCAAGGTGCCGGCACTGCTGACCGACGGCGAGGTGATCACCGAGAACGCGGCCATCCAGACCTACGTCGATGCATTGCGGCCGCGGGCCGGGCTCTTCCCGCAAGACGGCTCGCCCCTCACGGCTGCGCGGCGGCAGGCCGGCCTGTCGCTGTGCGGCGGCACCCTGCACCCGATCGTGCGCGGCCTGGCCAACCCATCGCGCATCACCGAGGGTGATCCGGAAGGCGTGCGCCGAAAGTCTGTCGCCCTTGGCATCAAGTCCTTCGGCGTGGCCGAGCGCCGCATCGCCAGCACCGGCTGGTGGTTCGACGAATGGTCGCTGCTGGATATCTACCTGAACTGGGCCGTGTCCGTGGCGGCGTCCACCGGCTTCGACTTCGCGCCGTTTCCGACGCTCGCCGGGCTGCGGTCGCGCCTGTCCGACCTGCCGGCTTTCCGGCGGATGCTGGAGATCGAAGCGCAGTCCGCGGCCGCACTGGAGCGGCGGCGGCAATCCGCTTGACGGCGCGCGCTGCCGCCGCCGTCGCCTGCCAACGAATCATCAACACTGAAGAGAGCAAGACCATGAAACTGCTGCGCCACGGCCCCCTGGGCCATGAGAAGCCAGGCGCGCTCGATGCCGACGGAAACGCGCGCGACCTGTCGCTGCTGGTGCCCGACTGGACGCCCGAGTGGCTCGCGCCCGAAAAGCTCGGCGCACTCGCCGCCATCGACCTCGGGCGGCTGCCGCTCGTGCCCGCCGGCACTCGCCTGGGTGTTCCGGTCGCCGGCATCCGCCAGTTCGTGGCCATTGGCCTGAACTACCGCAAGCATGCCCAGGAAGCGGGCCTGGAAATTCCGCAGGAACCGGTGGTCTTCACGAAGGCGCTGACCTCGCTGGCCGGGCCGGACGACGACGTGCGCCTGCCGCCCGGTTCCGAGGCCGGCGACTGGGAGATCGAACTGGGCTTCGTCATCGGCACGACCGCGCGTGGCGTCTCGCAGGACGATGCCCTGTCGCACGTGGCCGGCTACTGCCTGACCAACGACGTGTCGGAGCGCGACTGGCAGATCAAGCGCGGCGGGCAGTGGGGCAAAGGCAAGAGCTTCGATGGCTTCGGGCCTGTCGGCCCATGGCTGGTCACCGCCGACGAGCTGCCGGATCCGCAGAACATCCCGCTGGAACTGAAGGTCAACGAGCAGGTGCGCCAGCGCAGCAACACCGCCGACATGATTTTTCCGGTGGCCAGGATCGTGTCGTACCTGAGCCAGTTCATGACGCTGCTGCCGGGCGACCTGGTCATCACCGGCACGCCCGAAGGGGTGGGCCTGGGCATGAAGCCGGCGCCGGTATTCCTGCGGCGTGGCGATGTCATGGTGCTCGACGCCGGACCGCTCGGCACGCAGCGCCAGAAAGTGCTCTGACCTGCGTCCCTGCAAGCAAGGTCAGTCCACCGACACCTTGACCCGTCGAAGCACCTCGGCGTATCTCGCGCGGTCGGCGCGCATCAGGTCGCCGACCTGCGCGGCCGGGCCCGGGCTGGCTGCGAAGCCGAAGGCGGCATAGCGCTCGGCCATGGCGGGCTGGCGCAGCGCTGCGTTGACGTCCTGGTTGATCGCATCGACGGTGGCCGGGGACGTCCCGCGCGGCGCCATCAGCGCAACCCAGCTCAGCGCGTCGATTCCGCCGGGGCCGCCGGCCTCGGCCAGGGTCGGCACATCGGGCATGGCTGGCGAGCGCGTGCTGTCGGCCACCGCCAGGAAGCGCAGCTTGCCGCCTTTGACCAAGGGCCCGGCGGTGGCGATGCTGCCGTATGCCCAATCGACTTCTCCGGTGGAGACGGCGGCGTAGAGCTGGCCGGTTTCCTTGTAGGGCACGTGCAGCATCTCGACACCGAGCGCGCCCTCGAGACGCGCCGAGCCGAGATGGATCGGGCCGCCGACCGCGTTGGAGCCGTAGCTCAGCGGCCGCGCCTTGTTGCCCATCGCGGCGATCAGGTCCTTCATCGTCTTGTAGGGACCATCGGCACTGACCGCGACGAAGAAGGCGGTCTTGTAGAGCAGTGCCACCGGCACCAGGTCCTTTTCCGGGTCGTAGGCCAATTTCCTGAAGATCAACGGGTTGATGCTCAGGTTGCCGACGTCTGCGACCAACAGGTCGTTGCCGGTGGGCGGCTGGCCCTTCATGGCGTTGATCGCCACCACCCCGGCGCCGCCCGGGCGCGGGTCGACCACCACCGCGCGTCCCCAGCGCGCCTGCAGCTGTTCCCCCATGGCGCGCGCCACGGTGTCGGGGCCGCTGCCGGCCGGCAGCGTGCTGGTGATGCGCACGGGCCCGGGTGCCAAGCCGGCAGGCGCCTGCGCCCGGACAAGCCCAGGCACCAACGCCAGGACCTGCACCGCGAGGGCAGTGGACAGAAAGCTTCTCTTGTTCATCCGCATGTCTCCGTCTCGTTGTGTCGGCAGTCCGGCGCGCACCAGTGGCATATCAGGGGCGCGTCAGCGGCGGCTGGGCGGCCGCTCGTCCCTCAGGCTTCGTCGATGATCGGATTGCGCAACACGCCGATGCCCTCGACCTCGATCTCGCAGACGTCACCGGCCTTCATCCAGACCTGCGGCTTGCGCGCCATTCCGACGCCCGACGGCGTGCCGGTGATGATGATGTCGCCCGGCTGCAGCGCCATCGCCTCGGAACAGACCGACACCAGCGTGGCGACGTCGAAGATCATGTCGCGCGTATTGGCGTTTTGCAGCGTCTGGCCGTTCAGTCGGCAAGACAGCTGCAAGCCGGTGGCACCGGCCGGCAGCTCGTCGGCAGTGACGAACTCGGGGCCGAACGAGCCGGTGGCGTCGAAGTTCTTGCCGAGCGTCCACTGGTTGGTGCGCAGCTGGTAGTCTCGGATGGAGCCGTCGTTGAACAGCGAGTAGCCAGCCACGTGCTCCAGGGCGTCTTTCTTTGCGATGTAGCGCCCGGCCTTGCCGATCACTGCGACCAGTTCGGCCTCGTAGTCGAACTGGGTCGACACCTTCGGACGCACCAGCGCCTGCTCGTGTGCGACCCACGACGAGACGTAGCGCTGGAACACCACCGGGTACTTGGGCGGCTCGAAATTGCTCTCGGCGGCATGGTCGGTGTAGTTCAGGCCGATGGCGAACGCCTTGGCCGGGTCGAGCACCGGCGGCAGGTATTTCAGGCCGGCCAGCGGCCGGCGCGCCGTGGCGCGTGCCAGCGCTTCGCGCGCCGCCATCAGCCCTGGCTCGCCCTGGCGCAGCAACTCGTCGAGCGTGGCCGGCAGCCCGAGCGCGGTGAGCTCGACCAGCTCCTCGCCGATGCGCGCGCCGAGGGCAGGGCGGCCTTGTTCGTTCAGGTAGGCAATCAATCTCATGGGGGGTTGTCTCCGGGGGAGGTTTCGAAATTGGTGACGAAGTCGGCGGGGACCGCCGGCCCCCACACATAGAAGGAATCCTCGGGCGGGTGATCGGCCGAGGGCCACTCCAGATCGTGCGGCACGAAATCGATGTCGTACGAGTACTCGGCGTAGCTGCCCCACGGGTCGCGTACGTAGTGGAAGTAGTTCGAGCCCAGCACGTGGCGGCCGACGCCCCAGCCCTGGGTGTAGCCGGCGCTGCGCATCTGCTCGGCGCCGTTGCCGACTTCGTCGATGCTCGCCACGTCCCAGCTGGAGTGGTGCAGGCCCGGCGCGTTGGACTTGGCCAGTGCGATCAGGTGGTGGTCGCTGCCGTGCGGCCCGTGCAGGAATGCAATGATGTCGGCCGATCGGTCGGACAGGCGCAGGCCGAGCACGTCGCTGGCGAAGCCGACCATGCGCGGCACGTCCGGCGTGAAGAACAGCACATGCGACAAGTAGCGCGGCCGCACCGGGGCAACCTTGCTGCGTGCCGGCGCGGCGCCGTTGCCCGGCGGCACCGGCGCGCGTTCGGCGGCCTTCGACTTCGCGCTCGGCGAGACCTTGTCGGCCACGACCAGCTGCTGCGGCGTGCCATCCGGGTTGCGCAGCCACAGGCCGCTGCCGTCCGATGCCGGATGCGGCGCGCAGGCCGCGCCGCTGCCGGCCACCCGTGCGCGCCAGGCCGGCAGGTCGGCTTCGTCGATTCCCCAGGCGACGTACTCCAGCCGCTTGGCCGGCGCACTTGCGCGCAGCACCGATCCCCACGCGTGGGGGTGGCCGAATGTGTGCAGATCGAGCCGGTCGCCAACCCGGCGCACGTCCAGCCCGAAGGCGCCGTAGAAGCGCTCGGCTTCGTCCAGGTCGGGCACCGACACCACGAACCGGTGCAGCGAATGCACCGCCAGAACGCCCGGGCGGCGGTTCAGGTGAGGTGCGTCCAGTCGAGTCTCTCGTGAGGTCATTCGCGTCTCCTTGTTGTCGTCCTGCAATTCATTGCCCGCTGACCAGCCGCAACAGCGCGGCGCCGTCGGCAGGCCATTCGTCACCCCGCCAGGCCACGTGCTGGTCGGGGCGAACGAGTGTCAGTCGCGCCCCGTAGAGCTGCTCGAGCACGCGTTCCTTCGGCTGCAGCAGCGTCAGGGGCACGCGGGCATGCTGCGCAGCGTCCTGTGCGGACTGCATCGCGGCGGGCCCGGCGTCGTTCGTGCACAGCAGCGTGAAGCCGTCGCCGAAATGGTCGTACAGCGAGCTGCCGTCGTGCAGCCAGGCATGCGGCGCCAAGGCCCCGGGCCGCGCGCTCGGAACGTAGTTGATGAAGTCGTATTCCGGCGGCGCGCTCCCGTCCGGGACGATCAGCGGCGAGTCGTCGTAGCGGTATCCGAGCACCACGCCCAGCGTGTTGAACTCGCGCAGCTTCGCCCTCTGGATGCGGCCGCCGACTTCGCTGCGCAGCGCGGCGCCGATGTCGCTATCGTCTTCCAGCCCTTCCTGCCATAGCTGGTTGCCCAGCACCGCGTGATTCGCCACCGCCTCGTCCATCACGAAGTTGTGCACCGGCCGGCGCTCTGTCTCGTAGCTGTCCAGCAGGGACGTGCCGCCCCAGCCCTGCAGCACCGCGGCAAGTTTCCAGCCGAGGTCGACCCCGTCGGCCACGCCCATGTTCATGCCGTATCCGCCGAAGGGCGGGTGCAGGTGGCAGGCATCGCCGACCAGGAACACGCGGCGGTCGGCGTAGCGGTTGGCCAGCAGCCGGCTGGCGACCCATTCGTCGCTGCTGAGCACTTCGATGGGCTGGTCGGGCAGGCCGGTGGCCCGGCGTATCAGCGCCGCTGCCTCGTCGACGGAAAGCTTCTGGTCGGCCGCCAACTGCGTCGGCATGAAGAACCAGCGGTCGTCGCTGTCCATCGGCCCGAGCAGGCTGGGCACTTCGCCGTTGATCTGCCAGTACATGATGGCGGGGCCGTGCGCGTGCGCCTGCGCCAGCCCTGGTGCGCGAAAAACGATGTTGTAGTTGCGCGAGAGGCCGTAGGTGCCTTCCATCTTTGCGCCGATGGCGCCGCGCACCGTGCTGCGCGCGCCGTCGGCGCCGACCAGGTAGTCGCACGCCACTTCGAATTCGCGGTGGCCGTCGATGTCCTTCAGGCGGGCCACCACGCGATCGGCGCTCTGCTCGAACTGCTGAAGCTCACACGAAAACCGCAGCTGCACGCCGGGCAGCGACTGTGCGTGGGCACGCAGCACCTCTTCGACCGTGTATTGCGGAATCCACTGCGCATGCTCCGAATACAGAGGGTTCCTGCCCGGCGCGCAGTACATCGCGTTCTCGACGACGCCCAGGCGCGGGCCGTTCAGCCTCGTGCAGAAGACGATGTTGGAGGGGTAGTGCAGGCCCAGCGGAGAGGCTGCACGCAACTGGTCGGCAATTCCCCAGCGCCGCATGTGTTCGCGGGTGCGCACGTTCGTGGTCTTGGCGCGTGGCGCGTAGCCGACGCGGTCGTTGCGCTCGACCACCAGGCAACGCACGCCGCGATGGCCCAGTTCGATGGCCAGAGCCAGTCCTGCCGGGCCGGCGCCGACGATCAGCACTTGCGGCGCAGCGGCCGCCTTGTCTTCTTGCAGCACGTTTCTTGTCTCCTTGGCGCCGGGGCTCTCGATGGCTTGGCGGCGCAGTGGGAGCGGATCGTAGGAAGGCCAGCCAGTTAACAGAAGATGGCAAAATCGCGCTACCGATACCTCCAGCGCATCAGTCCCGTCCATGAAGCTGCATCACCTGCGCGACCTGTTGGCCGTGGCTGAACACGGCAGCCTGCGCGCCGCCGCACGCCAGCTCGGCATGGCACAGCCGGCCATGACGCGCAGCATCCAGGAACTGGAGCGCGAACTGGGCGTACCGTTGTTCGAGCGCAAGGCGCGCGGCATCGTGCCGACGGCGATCGGCGAGGCATTCATCAGGCGGGCGCGCAGTGTCGACAACGAGCTGCTGCGGGCCCGTGACGAGGTCGCCCAACTGCGCGGGCAGGCGCACGGCCGGCTTCGCGTGGCGTTGTCGATGGTGCCGCACATGGCACTGTTGCCGGAGGCTCTGCGGCCGTTCAGGCAGCGCTTTCCGGGCGTGCGCCTGGAGATCCTCGATGCCGTCTATCCGATGGTGGCGGCCGAGATGGCCGACGGAACCATCGACTGCTACATCGGGCCGCCACCAGAGCAAATGCCCGAGGGCATGCGGGTGGACAAGTTGTTCGACAACGCCCGGGTGATCGTCGGCCGCAAGGGCCATCCCCTGGCCGGTGCGCGTTCGCTGCGCGAACTGGTGAACGCCGAGTGGGCCACCACGTCGATCACCGCCGAGGCAGAGCACGAACTCGGCCCGCTGTTCGCCCAGCACGGCCTGGCGGCGCCCACCCTGGTGCTGCAGGCCCATTCGGCGCTGACGCTGCTGGTGAGCCTGCTGTACTCGGACCTGCTGACCATGCTGCCGGTGCAGTGGATGCATTTCCCACCGACGCGCGATGCGCTGCACGTGATCGCCGTGTCGGAGCCCCTGGCCGCGCCGCCCATCTGCGTCATCCAGCGCGGCGGCCTGCCCCTGACGCCCGCGGCCGAGTACTTGTGCGATCTGCTGCGGCGCGCCGCAGCGCACATGGATCCTGCCGCGCTGCGTCCCGGCGGAACCGCCTAGCCGTTCGTCCCCGCGTTGGCGGTCGTGCGCCGGCGGCATGCTCGAAACGCTCTGGTTCTCCCATTGCGATGCGAAACAGGCATCGCAGCGACGAATTTGCGATCTGCCTGAAGCGCCGCCGGCTGCCTAGGATCGCCCGCATCACGACCGGCCGGCCCCACGGAGCCAGGCCCACAACAGGAGACACCTTGCAATCAGACAACATGACAGAGCAGGCGGTGCCGTCGCCCCATCCCATGGCGGTGACGCGCCGCCAGGCATTGCTCATGGCTTCGGCCATGGCTTGCGTTGCACCCGCCGCCGTGGCGCAGCCCCGTCCCGTCGCATTCGCATCGCGTCCGGTGACGCTGGTCGTGCCGTTCACGTCGGGAAGCGGCAGCGACACCATCGCGCGCCTGATCGGCCCGCGCCTGGGTGAACTGTGGAAGCAGGCGGTGGTCGTCGACAACAGGCCGGGCGCCAGCGGCAACCTGGGTGCCGACCGCGTGGCCAAGTCGGCGCCCGATGGGCAGAACCTGCTCATGGCGATCAATACCATCACCGCCACACCGGCCCTCTACAAGACGCTGCCGTTCGATCCCGCCGCCGATTTCACGCCGATCACGCAGCTGGCCACCGCCGGGTTCGCACTGATCGTCAACCCCGATGTGCCCGCCAAGGACATGCGGTCGCTGCTGGCCTACATCAAGAGCCGGCCGGCGGCTTCCCTCAACTACGCATCGCCGGGCAACGGCACGCCGCATCACCTGGGCTTCGAGCTGATGAAGCAGGCGCTGGGAATCGACGTCGTGCATGTTCCCTACAAGGGCCTCGCCGGCGCGGTGACCGACCTCATGGGCGGCCAGGTGCAGATGATGCTGGCCACCGTCCAGTCGGTGCTGCCTCAGGTGCAGGCCGGCCGGGTGCGCATGCTCGGCGTGACCGGCAGCGCGCGCTCGCCGCTGGTGCCCGACGTGCCGACGTTTCGCGAGCAGGGCATCTCGAGCCTGGAGGGCGTCGACGCCTGGTATGCCGTGCTCGGCCCGGCCGGCATGGCGGCGCCGCTGGTCGAGCGCCTGCAGCAGGACTTCGTGCAGGTCATGCAGCAGCCCGACCTGCAGAAGAAGCTGGCCGAACTCGGCCTGACGGTCCATACCGGCAGCCCTGCCGAACTGCGCACGCTCATGACCACCGACATGGCGCGTTGGAAGAAAGTCGTGGCGGACGCGCGCATCCAGGCCGAATAAGCCAGGTCGAACAAGGACAACCCCGTGAGCCAACCAGAAATCTTCATCGACATCTACAACCACGTCATGCCCAGGCCGTACCTGGAGAAGGTGCAGCAGCTGAGCAAGGACGCCGGCATGGTCAAGCGCATGACCAACCTCCGCCTGCTGTGGGACATCGAGGCGCGCGTGGCCATGCTCGACGAGAAGTTCCCGCAGGTCCAGCAGGTGCTCAGCCTGTGCGTGCCTTCGCCGGAGATGCTTGCCGGCGCGGAGCAGTCGCCCGAGCTGGCGCGCATCGCGAACGACGGCATGGCGCAGATGTGCCGACAGTGGCCGCACAAGTTCCCGACTTTCACCGCCTCGCTGCCGATGAACAACATTCCGGCAGCGCTCGAAGAGATGGACCGCGCCATCGGCGAGCTCGGAGCGCGCGGCGTGCAGGTGCTGACCAACGTGAACGGCCGTGCGCTCGACCACGCCGACTACCTGCCGGTGTTCGAGCGCATCGCCAACCACCATCGCTTGCCGGTGTGGATGCATCCACTGCGCCCGGCGAGCAAGGCCGACTATGTCGACGAGGAGAAGTCGAAGTACGAGATCTGGCAGGTGCTGGGCTGGCCCTTCGAGAGCAGCGTCGCGATGTCGCGGATGGTCTTCTCCGGCCTGTTCGACAAGGTACCCGACCTCAAGCTGATCACGCACCACTGTGGCGGCATGCTGCCGTATTTCGGAGGCCGGGCCGAGACGCTCTGGGCACAGATCGGCTCGCGCAGTGCGGACGGCGCCGAAGCGGACGTGCTCAAGAACCTCAAGAAGAAGCCGATCGACTATTTCAAGATGTTCTACGGCGACACCGTACTTGGCGGCTCGACGGGCGCGCTCAAGTGCGGGCTGGACTTCTTCGGTCCAGAGCATGTGGTGTTTGCCAGCGACTGCCCCTTCGACCCCGAGGAAGGCCCCATGTTCATCCGCGAGGGCATTCGCTCGGTGCGCGAGGCCGGGTTGTCCGCGGCCGATATGCGCAAGGTCTGCTGCGGCAACGCCTTCTCGCTCCTGCGGCTGGTCGATGGCGCGTCCGTTGCCGTGGGCGAGCCGGCGCCCTGAAAGGCCCCCGCCCCCTGATGCGCGGCGCAGGGCGACGAATACCGTGTTGACAAAAGGTCCACCACTCGCAACGATCGTCCCATGAAAATTCTGCGCTGGGATGGTCCTTGTCTGGTCGCCATGGCCGCAGTGTCCTGCTTCGCCGCACATGCCCAGGCACCCAACGCAGCGAGCGAAGACAGCGGCAAGGCGCCCCCTGACGCGCAGGAAAGCGTGATGGAAAAGCATTCGCGCTCGCCGTGGCTGCTGGTCCCGCTGATCAGCAGCAACCCCAAGCTGGGCACGTCGCTGGGTGGCATGGTGGGCTACATCATGAAGTTCGACGCGGCGTCGGAGCCATCCCTGATCGCGCTGCAGGGCCAGGGTTCCAACACGTCTTCGCGCACGGCCGGCCTGGGCGGCAAGCTCTATTGGAATCAGAACCACGACCGCATGTCGCTCGGCGCCGTCGGCGGCAAGGTCACCAATGACTATCTCGACTACCTTGGCAGCGGCCAGGAAGTGCGTTCCGACGAGACACTGCGCGCCTTCTTCATGCGCTATCAGCACGAGGTCTTTCCCAACTGGTTCTTCGGCGTGCAGGGCGTGTACTCCAACTACGGCGTCGACGGCGCCGACCCGATCTCCGATCAGATCCTCGACACGGTCGGCGTGGTCGGCACCGTGACCGCCGGCCTGGGCCTCATTGCCTCCTACGACACGCGCGACAACACCACCAATACCACCGCCGGCATGCTGGCGCAGGTGCACAACGTGGCCTACCGCGACGGACTGGGCAGCGATGCCAATTACGACGTGGTGACGGCCGACTGGCGCTGGTATGGCCGCACCAGCGAGAACAACGTGGTCGTGCTGCATGCCAAGGGACGCTTCACGTGGGACGCGCCATCGTCCAAGGAAAGCTCGGTCGAGCTGCGCGGCTACACGCGCGGACAGTACCTTGGGCGCAACTCGCTCACGCTCGAGACCGAAGACCGCTACATGTTCAAGCCGCGCTGGGGGGGCAAGGCCTTCGCCGGCGTGGCGTGTCTCTACGGCGATGGCGAATCGTGCGGTGGCGACAACCTCTATCCGATGGTCGGCGGCGGCGTCTTCTACATCATCAAGCCCGAATCGAACATGGTGGTCAGCGCCGAGTTCGCCAAGGGCAATGGCGACAACCGCGGCTTCTATCTCAACTTCGGCCACCGTTTCTAGGGCGCGCTTTCTTGCGCGTCGCGCGGGCCGCGGCGGCGGCGGCCGACAGGCGATTGCAAGCCCGCATCGCCAATGCCGGACAGTCCTGTCAGTGATTCGCTGACGCCCGGCGCAAGGGTGATGTCCTACGGTGACAAGGCCTGACCGGCTGCATCGGACTCACCATGAATCAACGACTCGAAACGAACCCGCCAACGCGCGGTGGGTGGCTGCGCGCCCCGCTGGGCGTCCTCTTCATCCTCGGCGGCCTGGCATTGGCCGGCTTTGGTGCGTGGCTCGTCGTCCTGGGCGGCAATGCGTACTACGTCGTCTGCGGCGTGGTGCTACTCGTCGACGGCGTAATGCTGTGGCGGCGGCGGCCGATGGCCTTGTGGGTGTTTGCGCTGCTCCTGGTGGGCACCCTGGCATGGGCATTGTGGGAGGTCGGCCTGGACTGGTGGCCGCTGGCGGCCCGGCTCGACGTGCTTTTCGTGCTCGGCCTGTTGTTGCTGACGCCGTGGGTGCGCCGTGGCTTGTGGCCGGCCGACCGGATGGACGCCGACGGGCTGGCCAGCCCGCCGCGCGCCGGCATGCCCGGACGCGGGGGCGCGCTCGCGCTGGGCATCGTCGCCCTGGCGTGCATTGGCGTCGCCGGCATGTCGATGCTGCGGGATCCGCACCAGATTGCGGGGCAGTTCGACTTTGCAGCGCCCGCGGGCGGAGCTCAGCCAGCGGCAGGCGACAGCGGGGCCGTGCCGCCGGGAGAATGGCATGCCTACGGGCGCACGGCGGCCGGACAGCGCTACTCCCCGCTGGCGCGCATCACGCCGGACAACGCAAGCCGCCTGCAGAAGGTGTGGGAGTTCCACACGGGCGACGTGCGCGGCAGGCCCGGCGATCCCGAGGAAACGACGTACGAGGTGACGCCGCTGAAGGTGGGCAACCGGCTCTACCTGTGCACGCCACACCAGTCCGTCATCGCGCTAGACGCGACCACGGGCGCACAGGTCTGGCGTCGCGAACTCGGCCTGCCGACGGGCCTTGCGCTGCAGCACCTGACCTGCCGCGGCCTGTCCTATGCGCCCGCCGCAGCCGGTGCCGCGGCCGTGCCGCCGGCCACCAACGCCAACGCGGAAGCGGCGGCGCCGCCCCCGGGTGGCGCGCCGTCGCCGTGCGGCGACCGCCTTTTCATGGCCACGCCCGACGGTCGCCTGCTGGCGATGAATGCACGCGACGGCCGCGCCTGCCCCGGCTTCGGGGAAGGCGGTGCGATCGATCTCAAGGCCAACATGCCGAACTCGACGCCCGGCTCCTACTACTCGACCTCGCCGGTGGTGGTCACGCGCCGTGCAATCGTCGTCGGAGGCACCGTGCTGGACAACGTGTCGACGCAGGAGGAATCGGGCGTGGTACGCGCCTTCGACATCGACACCGGCCGCCTGCTGTGGAACTGGGACTCGGGCAATCCCGAGGCCACGGAGCCGATCGCGCCGGGCAAGACGTACACCGCGAACTCCCCCAACAGCTGGTCTGCAGCGAGCGTGGACGAATCGCTGGGCCTGGTCTACCTGCCAATCGGAAATCAGCCGCCGGACCAATGGGGCGGCCACCGCAGCCCGGCCGTGGAGACGTATTCCTCGTCGGTGGTGGCGCTCGACCTGGCCACCGGCAAGGTGCGCTGGCATTTCCAGGCGGCGCACCACGACCTGTGGGACTACGACGTGCCGGCGCAGCCCTCGCTGGTGGATCTGCGCCGCGGCGACCAGACGGTGCCGGCACTGGTGCAGCCGACCAAGCAGGGCGAGTTGTTCGTGCTCGATCGCCGCACCGGGGAGCCGCTGCTGCCGGTGACCGAGACGCCTGCGCCAGGCGGGGCTGCGCCCGGCGACCACACGGCCGCAACGCAACCCGTCTCGGCGCTGTCGTTCGCGCCCAAGCCGCTGACCGGCGCCGACATGTGGGGCGCCACGCTGGCCGACCAGCTGGCCTGCCGCATCGCCTTCCATCGGCTGCGCTACCAGGGCCGCTTCACGCCGCCGAGCGAGCAGGGCACGCTGGTGTATCCCGGCAACTTCGGCGTCTTCAACTGGGGCGCGGTCGCCGTCGACCCGCAGCACCAGGTGGTGTTCGCCACGCCGACGTACCTGGCCTTCGTGCAGCGCCTGGTCCCGCGGCCGGACGCCAAGGCGCTGGTCGTCAACAAGGAGGCGCCCAAGGACGGCCTGCCGGCCCTCAACGAGAACTTCGGCGCGCCGTACGGGGCCGAAATGCATCCGTTCCTGTCGCCGCTGGGCATTCCATGCCAGGCGCCGCCGTGGGGGTACGTCGCCGGTGCCGACCTGAACACCGGCAAGATCGTGTGGCGTCACCGCAATGGCACGGTGCGCGACCTGGCGCCGGTGCCTCTGCCGTTCCGTATGGGCGTGCCCGGGATCGGCGGGCCGATCATCACGGCCGGCGGCGTCGCCTTCTATTCCGGCAGCCTGGACAACTACGTGAGGGCCTATGCGTTGGCCGACGGGCGACAGCTGTGGCACGCCCGGCTGCCGGCCGGCGGACAGGCCACGCCGATGACCTACCTGGGTGAAGACGGGCGCCAGTACCTGCTGGTGGTGGCCGGCGGCCACGGCTCCACGGGCACCAAGGCGGGCGATTCGGTCATCGCCTATGCGGTGCCGGCAGGCGGCCAGTGAAAGGGAAGGGGCTCAGAGCACGGTCAGCAGAGCGGCCAGTGCCAGCAGCCCCACCGCAACCACGAAGGCGGTGCGTGGCGCCAGGCCGCGGCTCATGAAGGAGCGATCGACGGTGCAATCCTGCAGGTGCGAAGCGAGCGGGTCGAAATCGCTGTCGACGAAGTCAATGCGAGAGAAGGTGAAAGGGCGGGGCGTCGACATCGGGATGAGTCCAGCAAGGGAGCGCGGGGCGCGGACCGGATCATTCCGGGCTCGGATGAGAGCCTAGCCGCCGGCGGCCCCGGCCCGGGGCCGAAGGTTTCCCTTGATCGTGTAGGCCGAGGCTGACTCCGCCGAAGGCAGAGTCCACCGTTTGCGCGCCCGCAACGGGTTCGCGGCACCCGCGCGCTTCTTCGAGCGGTCAGGCCTGCGCTGCCACCAGCGTCCGGCGCAGGCGGGCGCTGCCGCCGTCGACCAGCACCACCAGCACGAACATGGCGCCGATGACGGTGGCCGCCTGTGCCTGCTGGAACAGCGAGAGGTGGAAGTAGAGCATCTGGCCCAGGCCGCCCGCGCCGACGAAGCCGAGCGCCGCGGCCATGCGGATGTTCATTTCCCAGCGGTACAGGCCGTAGGCCAGCCACTGCGGCCATACCAGCGGCAGGCTGCCATAGGCCAGCGCGGCCGCGGCGCCGCTTCCGCCGAGGCGCAATGCCTGCTCGGGGGCGGGCGGCGCGTTCTCCAGCGCTTCGGCGAACAGGCGGCCCAGCACGCCGGACGTATGCAGCGCCAGCGCCAGCACGCCCGCGAACGGACCGAGCCCGGCCAGCAATACCATGAGCACGCCCCACACGAGCTCGGGCACGCTGCGCAGCAGGTTGAGGATGAAACGGGCCGCGGCGCGGGCCGGCAGGCCCCACCGGCCGGCCGCGGGCAGCGCCATCAGGGCGCCCGCGGCAAACGCCATCAACGTGCCAAGGGCGGACACCACCAGCGTTTGCACCGTGCCCCAGCCCACCTTGGCCAGAAAAGCCGGACTGAGGTCCGGCGGGAAGAACTCCGCCACGAAATGGGCCATGGACGCCAGCGCCTCGGCGGTGAAGAGCGCGCGCAGATCGAGGGCGAGCCATGCAAAGCTGGCCACGACGGCGGCGAGCACGCCGGCCAGCACGGCCATCCCCGCCCAGTTGCGGGCGGGGCGCACTGCGGGCGCTGGCGCGGAGGCCCTCATGCGAGCACCTTGCGCAGCACCGCGCTGATGCCGTCGGCCAGCAGTACCAGCAGCAGGAACACGACGAGGATGGCGCTGGTCTCGCCGCCGTTGAGCATCTTCATCGACTGGTCCATCAACTGGCCCAGGCCGCCGGCACCGACGAAGCCCATGACGACCGAGGCGCGCACCGCGCATTCCCATCGATACACGGTGTACGAGGCCAGTTCCTGCGCCGCGCCGGGCAGCAGGCCATAACCCAATGCGGCGATTCGGCCGCTGCCGGCTTCGAGCAGGGCGCGCGCCGGCCGCGTGTCGCCCGACTCGAGGATCTCGGCGTAGACCTTGCCCAGCATGCCGCCGTAGGTAATGGCCAGCGCCAGCACGCCGGCGGCCGGGCCCAGGCCGAATGCGCGCACGAACAGGAGGGCCCAGACCACCTCGGGGCAGGCACGGAACACCGTCAGCACCAAACGCGCGCCGGCACGCAGGGCGGCGGCCGGCCCGCGTCCGGCGCCCGGGCCGATGCGCGAGATCGACAGCGAGCGCGTCACCACCAGCGCCAGCGGCACCGCCAGCACGAAGGCCAGGGCCATGCCGGCGGTGGCCATCGCCAGCGTCTCCAGCGTGGCACGCGCCAGCAGGCTCAGGAAGCCGGCATCGGTGGCGGGCGGGAAGAAGCCGGCCAGGAAGCCGCCCATCACGCCGAGGCTGGTGGCGTCGAACAGGGCGGCCGGGTTGAACTGCGCGATGTGCAGCGCCGGCCACAGCAGCGCCAGCGCCAGCACCAGCGCGGTCAGGCGGCCGCGCGCGAGCGGATCGCGTGGCTGCGCCATCGTGCGAGCCGTCATCGGCACATCAGCTCGGGCGCCGGTACGTCGGCGGCGCGGGCGCTGCCGTCGAGGTCGTCCGGCGCCGGCGCCCGTTCGCCAGCGTAGAGCCGCTGCAGCATCTCGCGGGTCACTTCGCCGCGCGGCAGGTCGAAGACGACGCGGCCGTCGCGCATGCCGACGATGCGGTCGAACCAGCGCAGCGCCAGGTCGAGCGCATGCAGCGAGGCCACCAGCGTGGCGCCGGCGTGCTCGCACTGGGCGACCAGCTCGCGCAGGGCGCCGTCGGCGCTGGCCGGGTCCAGTGCCGACACCGGCTCGTCCGCGAGGATCAACGCCGGTGCCTGGTAGAGCACCCGTGCGATGCCGATGCGCTGCAGCTGGCCGCCGGACAGGCGGTCGCACCGGTCGAACAACCGGTCGGCCAGGTCGAGCCGTGCCAGCGCCGCCTGCGCGCCAGCGCTGTCGAGCGGATGGAGCAGCGAGGCGATCGCCCGCCAGGCCGGCCACCGGCCCAGCCGCCCCGCCAGGACCGCCGAGACCACGCGCAGGCGCGGCGGCAGCGGCGCGGCCTGGTGGACCATGCCGATGCGGGCACGCAACGCGCGCAGCTGGCGCGGCGCCAGGCGCCAGGGCGATTCGTCCAGCACCGTCAGCCCGCCTTGCGAGGGCCGCAGCGACGTGCCGGCGACGCGCAGCAAGGTGGTCTTGCCGGCGCCGGACGGGCCGATCACGGCCAGCCGTTCGCCGCGCGCCACGCGCAGGCTCACGCCGTCGAGCGCGCGATGGCCGTTCGGATGCACCAGCGTGATGTCGCGCAGTTCAAGCATGCAGGGCCGCCTGGTGGGTGCGCTACTTGATCAGGCCGGCGGACTTGCCGGCGGCCTCGATGCCGTCGTAGTTCGATGCCTGCGTCGGAATGAAGCGGCTGGCGCGTTGCAGCCCGAGGATTTCCTTGTGGTCCGGGTTCGACGCGTCGAGCGCCAGGAAGGCATCGGTCAGCTTGCGCGTCAGGGCCGGGTCGAGCCCGGGGCGCACCGTCCAGTTGTAGTCGAAGTAGGTCGGCGTGGTGGCCAGCACCCGCACCTTGAGCGCGTTCGGGTTCTTCTGCTCGACCAGCTTGTCCCAGACCGACGCGTTGAGCACGCCGGCCTCGGCGCGGCCCGAGGCGACGAAGGCCACGGTGGCATCGTGCGCGCCCGAGTAGGCGACGGTCTTGAAGTCGCGCTCGGGATTGATGCCGTCCTGCATGAGGAAGTAGCGTGGCATCAGGCTGCCCGACGTCGAGGACGGCGCGCCGAAGGCGAAGGTGGCGCCCTTGAGGTCCTTGAGCGTCTTGGCGGTACTGCTGGCCGGCACGATGAACTTGCTGGTGAAGACCGCATCCTCGGCGCGCTGCACGATCGGCACGGCGCCGCCGTCGGTGCGCTTTTTCGCCTGCACGAACGTGAAGCCGCCGAGCCAGGCCAGGTCGATCTTGTTCGTGGCCAGGCCCTCGACGACCGCGGCGTAGTCGGTCACGGGTGTGAACTGCACCGGCAGCCCGGTGGCCTTTTGCAGGTAGTCGCCCAGCGGCTTGAACTTGCGTTGCAGTTCGGTCGGAGCCTCGTCCGGAATGGCGGAGACCCGCAGCACGGTGGTCGGCGCCGATTGCGCATGCGCGGGCAGGCCCAATGCATGGGCCAGCACGAGGGCCAGCGCGCCCTGGAGAAGTTGTCGCTTCATGGGAAATTCTGTGGAGTCGGGAAGGGGTGCCCGGAATCGGGGGGCCGACGAAGTTGCCGGCCTCGTTGCCGCGTCCTTGAGAAAGCGGCCGGCCGGGCGTTGCGCCCGCATTATTCCCGATCGGGCAGCCGGGGCGGCGCGTGGCGGCGTGCCGGAGCCCTGGAAAGTTCGGGTTTCCCTGGGGCCGGCTCGCTGCGCGCGGCGGTCGGCGCATCGGAGAATCGCCCCGATGAAAACTTCGCTCGCACTGCTCGCCGGCACGATGCTCGCATCGCCGGCCCTCGCCCAGAACGGCACCGCAACGCCGACCTTGCCGACGGTGACGGTCACCACCCCGCGCGGTGCCGCTCCCCCGCTGACGGTGCCGGCGTCGGTGGACGCCGTGCAGGGCGAGCAGCTGCGCAACGCGCAGATGCAGGTCAACCTGTCCGAGTCGCTGGGCGGCGTGCCGGGCCTGCAGATCCAGAACCGCCAGAACTACGCGCAGGACCTCCAGTTGTCGGTGCGCGGCTTCGGCGCCCGCTCGACGTTCGGCGTGCGCGGCGTGCGCATCTATGTCGACGGCGTGCCGGCGACCATGCCCGACGGGCAGGGTCAGACCTCGAACATCGACATCGGCACCGCCGACCGGGTCGAGGTGCTGCGCGGGCCGTTCTCTGCGCTGTACGGCAATTCCTCCGGCGGCGTGGTGCAGGTCTTCACCGAGGACGGCGAAGGGCCGCCGCAACTGGGCTTCGGCGTCGCCGGCGGCAGCTTCGGCAGCTGGCGCGAGAGCCTGCAGCTCGGCGGCTCCAGCGGCCCGGTGAGCTACACCCTGGGCGGGAGCCATTTCGAGACCGACGGCTTTCGCGACCACAGCGCGGCGGAGCGCAGCATCGTCAACGGCAAGGTCGGTATCCAGCTCGGCGACGACAGCAAGCTCACCCTGGTGATGAACGGGGTCCGCGTGAGGGCGGACGACCCGCTGGGCCTGACGCCCGCGCAGTATGCGCAGGACCCGCGCAGCGCCGCCCTGGCCGAACAGTACGACACGCGCAAGACGGTCGACCAGATGCAGGCCGGCGCGATCTACGAACGGCGGCTCAATGCCGACAACGACCTGCGGCTGATGGTCTATGCCGGCGAGCGCAGCACCACCCAGTTCCAGTCGATTCCGCCGTCGGCGCAACTGGCGGCCACGAGTGCCGGCGGCGTGATCGACCTCAAGCGCAACTACGCCGGCCTGGACGCGCGCTGGACCACGCGCGGGCAGCTGGCCGGACGGCCGCTCGAGGTGGCCACCGGCCTGGCCTACGACAACCTCGACGAGAACCGCCGGGGCTACAACAACTTCATCGGCAGTCCCACCGCCCCCACGCTTGGCGTGGAAGGCCGCCTGCGGCGCGACGAATCGAACAACGTCCACAACCTCGACCCCTACGTCCAGGGCCAGTGGCAGTTCGCCGATCGCTGGACGCTGGAGGCAGGGCTGCGCTACAGCACCGTCGACTTCGATTCCACCGACCATTACATCCAGCCGGGCAACGGCGACGACAGCGGCTCGGCGAGCTACGACAAGGTGCTTCCCGTGGTCGCGCTTCGCTACGCGCCCACCCGGGATCTGTCGCTGTACGGAACCTGGGGCCGCGGCTACGAGACGCCCACGCTCAACGAGCTGTCCTACCGGCCGGACGGGCAAAGCGGATTCAATTTCGCGCTGCAGCCTTCCACCAGCGACAACCTGGAGCTCGGGGCCAAGGCCCGCGTGGGCGATGGCCTTTTCACGGCGGCCGTGTTCCACACGCGCACCGCCGACGAGATCGTCACCAACAGCAGCAGCGGCGGACGCTCGACCTTCCGGAATGCGCCAAGCACCGAGCGCAACGGCCTCGAACTCGGCTGGCTGCACGAGACGGCCAGCCACTGGCGCACGCAACTGGCCTACACCTGGCTGCGGGCGCGCTACAGCGACGCCTTCTGTTCGCCGCTGCCGTGCAGCGGAAGCAATCAGGTGGCCGACGGCAACCAGCTGCCGGGCGTGGCGCCGCAGTCGTTCTTCGCGAGCTTCGGCTACGTGCCGCCGCAAGGCTGGCGCGCCGGCGCGGAAGTGCGGGCGATGGCGGGCATCGACGCGAACGACCTCAACACGGTCAGCGTACCGGGCTACGCGGTGGCGTCGCTGTATGCCGGCTACCTGCTCAACTGGGACCGCTGGGCCTTCAACGTCTTCGCGCGCCTGGACAACCTGTTCGACAAGCAGTACGTGGGCTCGGTCATCGTCAACGAGAGCAATGGCCGGTACATCGAGCCGGCACCGGGCCGCAGCTGGATGGCCGGCGTGGGCGCCACGTACCAGTTCTGAATCCCTCATGGCGTCGCGGCTGATGGACTTCGGCGAGCATCGATGCCGCTGGGTCCGCAGCCGCAGGATAGACGCATGGAAATCACGGAGTTTGCCGATCGCGCCGATGCCGGCAGCCACCTGGCAGCCCGCCTGGCCGACCTGCGTGGCCAGCCCGGCCTGATCGTGCTGGCCCTGCCGCGCGGCGGCGTGCCGGTGGCCGCCGCGGTGGCGCAGGCGCTGCAGGCTCCGCTGGACGTGCTGGTGGTGCGCAAGCTCGGCTTTCCGCACAACGAGGAAGTGGCACTCGGCGCGCTGGCGTCGGGCGGCGTCCTGGTGCGCACCGACGTGCCGGGCGCGGCATCGGTGGACGAGGCTTACTGGCGCGCGGTGATCGAGCGCGAGCAGGCCGAGCTGCAGCGGCGCGAGCGCAGCTATCGCGGCGATCGGCCCTGGCCTGCGCTGTCGGGCCGCACCGTGCTGCTGGTCGACGATGGCCTGGCCACCGGCGCGACCATGCTGGCGGCGGTGCGGGCCGTGCAGGCCCAGGCGCCGGCGCGCGTGGTGGTGGCGGTACCGGTGGCGTCGCCCGAGGCGGTGCAGCTGCTGGCCGCCGAAGCCAACGAGGTGCGCACCGTCGTCACCCCCGCGCACTTTCGCGCCGTCGGCCTGTGGTACCGGGATTTCACGCAGACCACCGACGAGCAGGTGCTGGCTGCGCTGGGGACGAGCGGGCCGCGCCCCTGAGGCGCGGGCGCGCCCGCCCGCGAACCGACGCCCGCGCTTACAGCCCGGCGGCGGCGCGCAGCGCTGCCGCCTTGTCGGTGCGCTCCCAGGTGAATTCGGGCTCGTCGCGGCCGAAGTGGCCGTAGGCGGCCGTCTTGGAGTAGATCGGGCGCAGGAGGTCGAGCATCTGGATGATGCCCTTGGGCCGCAGGTCGAAATGCTCCTGCACCAGCTCGGCCAGCTTGGCGTCGGAGATGACGCCGGTGCCTTCGGTGTAGATCGTGATGTTCATCGGCCGCGCCACGCCGATGGCGTAGGCCACCTGGATCTGGCATTGCCGCGCCAGCCCGGCCGCCACGATGTTCTTGGCCACGTAGCGCGCCGCATACGCGGCCGAGCGGTCCACCTTGCTCGGGTCCTTGCCCGAGAAGGCGCCGCCACCGTGCGGGCAGGCGCCGCCGTAGGTGTCGACGATGATCTTGCGCCCGGTCAGGCCGCAGTCGCCCTGCGGACCGCCGACGACGAAGCGGCCGGTCGGGTTGATCAGGTACTTGGTTTCCTTGAGCCACTCGGCCGGCAGCACCGGCTTGATGATCTCCTCGATGATGGCCTCGTTGAAGCTGGCCTTCATCTTGGTGGGCGACTCGCTCTGGTCGGGGCTGTGCTGCGTCGACAGGACCACCGTGTCGATGCTGTGCGGTTTGCCGTCCACATAGCGCATCGTCACCTGGCTCTTGGCGTCCGGACGCAGGAACGGCAGGCGGCCGTCCTTGCGCAGCTGTGCCTGGCGCTCGACCAGCCGGTGTGCGTAGTAGATGGGCGCGGGCATCAGCTCGGGGGTCTCGTCGCAGGCGTAGCCGAACATGAGCCCCTGGTCGCCGGCGCCGGTGTTCAGGTGGTCGTCGCTGGCGTGGTCGACGCCCTGGGCGATGTCGTTGCTCTGCTTGTCGTAGGCCACCAGTACCGCGCAGCCCTTGTAGTCGATGCCGTACTCGGTGTTGTCGTAGCCGATGCGCTTGATGGTGTCGCGTGCGACCTGGATGTAGTCGACGTGCGCGTTGGTGGTGATCTCGCCGGCGAGCACCACCAGGCCGGTGTTGCACAGCGTCTCGGCGGCCACGCGCGAACGGGGGTCCTGCGCGAAGATGGCATCCAGGATGGCGTCGGACACCTGGTCGGCCACCTTGTCGGGATGGCCTTCGGAGACGGATTCGGAGGTGAAGAGGAAGTCGCTCGCCATTTGCTTGAAGCTCCTTGTGAACCTAGGCTGGTGGATCGGCGCGTTGCCTGGCCTGGGGGAGCTCTGGCGAACGCTTTAGCAGTCTTGTTTAGAGTCGCCCTGCAAGTAGTTCAATAACTCGGCGACAATTTGCATTCTATAGAAGAACGATGAGCCGAGTTGCGCCCGCGCCTGTGCGGCGCACGGCACGTGCACCGGGCCTTGCCCTGCCGTCCTTTCACCCAATTTTTGCCCGGATGCCTGCCTTTTTCCGTTTGCTCGCCCGTGTCCCGCTGCCGCTGATGCAGCGGCTGGGCATCGTGTTGGGCTGGCTGGTGTGGTGGGGCTCGGCCGGCTATCGGCGCCGCTTCAGGAGCAACGCGCAGGCTGCCGGCCTGACGCCGGCGCAGTACCGCCCGGCCATCGCCGCTGCCGGCATGGCGCTGGCGGAGCTGCCCTGGCTCTGGATGCGGCCGAAGGGCGAGAGCGTGTTGCCGCGCGTCGCAAGCTGGAGCGGCCTGGACGCGGTGGAGGCGGCACTGGCGGCGCGCCAGGGCGTGATCATGTTCACGCCGCACATCGGCTGCTGGGAACTGCTGGCGCAGGCGATGGCCGAACGCTACGTGGATCGCTTCGGCCCGCTCACCGCACTGTATCGCCCGGCGCGCAAGGCCTGGATGGCGCCGCTGGTGGACGGCTCGCGCGACCGCCGCGGCCTGAACATGCTGCCCACGACCACATCAGGCGTGCGCGGCCTGCTGCGCGCGCTCAAGAAGGGCGGCTATACCGGCCTGCTGCCGGACCAGGTGCCGCCGCAGGGCCAGGGCGTGTGGGCGCCGTTCCTGGGTCGGCCGGCCTACACCATGACGCTGCTGCCGCGGCTGGCGCAGCAGACGGGCGCACCGGTGTTCATGGGCTGGTGCGAACGCCTGGCGCCGGGCCAGGGCTTCGACATCCATTTCGAGCGTATCGACGATCCGGCCCTGTCCAGTACGAAGGTGCCGCTCGAGGACGCCGCCGCCGTCATCAACCAGCACATCGAACGGCTGATCTACCGGTTGCCCGGTCAGTACGTCTGGGACTATGCGCGCCACAAGGCCCCGCGCGCCGAGATGGAGGTCGGCGAGTGAGTCTCTCGGCACGCCTTGGCATCGGGTTCATGAAGGTCCTGGCGCACTTGCCGCTGCCGGCGCTGCGCGCCTTCGGCGCCGGCCTGGGGCATCTGCTGTACTGGGTGGCACGGCCGCGGCGCAAGGTCGTGGACCGCAATCTCGAGGTATGCCTGCCTTCACTGTCGCGCGAGGAGCGCCGCCGCATCGCGCGCCAGACATTCGTCTACGTCGCGCAGTCGTGGCTCGACCGCAGCTGGCTGTGGCATGCGCCGCGCGAAGTCGTGCAGGCGCGGCTGGATGTGCGCGGCGCTCCGCGCGACCTGCAGGAACTGGCCAGCGGCAATCGGGCGGTGATCCTGTTCGCGCCGCACTTCTACGGGCTGGATGCGGCCGCCACCGCATTGACGATGAAGATGGCGCGCCCGTCGATGACCATCTACACCACCCAGCGCGACCCGATGATCAACGAATGGGCGCGCGTGGGGCGCACCCGGTTCGGCAACGTCACCGCGCTGGAGCGGACCGACGGGGTCAAGCCGGTGCTGCATCGCCTGCGCCGCGGCGAAGTCCTGTACCTGCTGCCGGACATGGATTTCGGCCCCAGCCAGTCGATCTTCGTGCCGTTCTTCGGCGTGCCGGCGGCGACCGTGCCTTCGCTCTCGCGCTTCGCGCAACTGGGGCGCGCCATCGTCATGCCGGTGGTCTCGCGCCTGACGCCCGGCGGCTACGAGATCGACCTGCTGCCGCCGTGGGACGACTTTCCCACCGGCGACATCGAGGTCGACACGGCCCGCATGAACCGCGAACTCGAAGGCTACATTCGCGCCATGCCGTCGCAGTACTACTGGGTGCATCGGCGTTTCAAGACCCGGCCCGAAGGCGCGCCGAGCGTCTATTGAATCAGCCGCGCACGAACTGCCCGATGCGCAGGGCCACGGCCGCCGGTTGCTCGTGCACGACCCAGTGGGTCGCGCCGGCGAGCTTCTCGATCTGCAGGTCCGGCACGTAGTCCTGCAGCCCGTCGAGCAGGCCTGGCAGCAGCGCGACGTCGTCCATGGCCCAGAGCACCAGCGTCGGCACGTCGACCGTCAGGCGCTCGCGCGGGATGTCGGGGTAGGTCGGCGCGGGCTCGCCGGGCGCCGCCGGCTTGAGCGGCGTGACGCGGTAGAGGTTCAGGGCGCCGGTCAGGCCGGCGTCCCACACCTGCCGGTACCGGGCCTTCACGTCTTCGGTCAGCCAGCCATGGCCGTCGGCGCCGGCGCCCATGCCCAGGAAGAACGGCCACATGCGGCGGTAGTCGTCTTCGGCCAGCAGGTGCTCCGCGTCCGGGCGCGCCAGGAAGGTCATGTAGGCGCTGGCCTCCTGCTGCGCCGGGTTGTCCCGCAATTCGCGCAGGAATGTCCCGGGATGCGGCGAATTGATGATGACCAGCCGGCCCAGCCGCTCCGGCCGGGCGTTGGCCAGGCCCCAGCCGAAGGCGCCGCCCCAGTCGTGCGCGACCAGCGTGTCGATGTGGCCGCCGGCGGCTTCGGTGTCCGCCAGCGCGAGCACGTCCTGGACCAGCAGGTGGGCCCGGTAGGCCTGCACCTCGGCCGGGGCGCTGGATTTCTCGAAGCCGCGCAGGTTGGGGGCGACGCAGCGGAATCCGCCGTGTTCAGGGCTGGCGAAATATTCGAGCAGGTCGTCCCAGATGAAGGCCGCCTCGGGAAACCCGTGCAGGAAGAGCATCAGGGGCCGTCCCGGTTCCCCGGCGGCGCGGCAACTGAGCGTGATGCCGTGCGGCAGCGCGCGCTGGAATGTCTCGATCATGCGAAGTCTCCGAAGGGGCCGCTCACTCGGCAACGAGTCAGGGCGCCGCTTCGGGACCTCCGGTTGTCGGGGGCGTTCCCGCGGCGGCGGCCCCTGCGTCGGGGTGCGCCCATTGCCAGAGCAGTTCGGCGACCGCGTCGACGCCCTGGCGCTTGAGTGCGGAGAAGAGTTTGACCTCTCCGCCGCCGGCCTGCAGTCGCGTGATGGACAGCACCTTGTTGGCCTCGACGCGCGACAGCTTGTCGGCCTTGGTCAGCAGCACCAGGAACTTGAGCCCTTCCTCCACCCGCGGGCGGATCAGTTCCAGCAGGAGTTCGTCGAGTTCGGTCAGGCCCAGGCGGGGGTCGCACATCAGCACGATGCCGCGCAGGCTGGGCCGCGTGGCCAGGTAGTTGCCCATCACGCGCTGCCAGCGGTGCTTGGCTTCCTGCGGCACGGCGGCATAGCCGTAGCCGGGCAGGTCGGCCAGCACGGCGTCGTCGACCTGGCCCTTGCCCACGCCGAACAGGTTGATGTGCTGCGTGCGTCCCGGCGTCTTGGACGCGTAGGCCAGGCGCTTTTGCTGGGTGAGGGTGTTGATGGCGGTGGACTTGCCGGCGTTGGATCGGCCGACGAAGGCGATCTCGGGCAGGTCGAGCGTCGGCAGCAGGTCGAGTTGCGGCGCGCTGAGCAGGAAATGCGCGGTATGAAGCCAACCCAGTGCTTCGCGCGCACGGCCGGCATCGGGGCTGCGACCGGCGGCCGTGGGGGGGAGCGAAGCAGTCATTGAGGGTTTTCCATAGAAGGGTGCATTGTAGAATCGTGAGGTTTTGCGTCCTAAAACCAACCCCTCGATATGAAGTCGCTTGTCAACGTTCTGCGTGCGGCCTTGGTAGCTGCAACCGCCCTTGCCAGTGTCAGTGTCAGTTTCGGGGCCGACGAGGCCGCACCGGCTGCCGCGCAAGCGAAGGTGGCCAAACCCGATCCGGCCAAGGGAGACACGATCTTCAACGCGACGCCGCAAAACAGCCAGAGCTGCGCTTCCTGCCACAACGCCGACGGCAACTCGGCCATCGCGGCCAACCCCAAGCTGGCCGGGCAGCATCCCGAGTACATTCTCAAGCAGCTCGAGGACTTCAAGTCGGGCAAGCGCAAGAGCGCCATCATGAAGCCCCTGGCCTCGGCCCTGAGCGACGAGGACATGCGCAACGTTGCATGGTTCGTGGGCAGCAAGACCATGAAGCCCGGCTTTGCCAAGGAGAAGGACCTGGTTTCCCTGGGCGAGAAGATCTACCGCGGCGGCATCGCCGACCGCCAGGTGCCCGCCTGCGCTGGTTGCCACAGCCCCAACGGCGCCGGCAATCCCGCGCAGTACCCGCGCCTGGGCGGCCAGCACGCGGACTATACCCACGCCCAACTGGTGGCGTTCCGCGACGGCGTGCGGCTGAACAACCCGGTCATGAACTCGGTGGCAGCCAAGCTGAACGACCGCGAAATCAAGGCCGTGGCAGACTACATCGCCGGCCTGCGCTGACGCGGGCGGCGCCCGCCGAGGCGCCGTGCCAATGAACTAACCGCCACACAACAAACCCAAGAAGGCGGGCCGATCCCACACCGGATCGCCCGCCTTTCGCCTTTTCCAGGCAGTTCCGGAAGCTTTCATTCTCATGTCGGTGTCCACCCACGGCATTCGCGTCCATCGCGGCCCGCACGCCTGGCGCATGGCGGTGGAGCTGCTGTCGTCGATGCGTTTTGCCATCGCGCTGCTGACGGTCATCTGCATCGCCTCGATCATCGGCACCGTGCTCAAGCAGCACGAGCCGGCGGCGAACTACGTCAACCAGTTCGGGCCGTTCTGGTCGCAGGTCTTCCTCAAGGCCCAGCTGGATGCGATCTACAGCGCCTGGTGGTTCCTGCTGATCCTGCTGTTCCTGGTCGTCAGCACGTCGTTGTGCATCACGCGCAATGCGCCGCACATCCTGCGCGAGCTGCGCACCGTCAAGGAGGACATCCGGGCCAGCAGCCTGCGCGCCTTCGGACACCGGGCGCAGGCGGTGCTGCCCGGCGAGTCGCCGGAGGCGGCGGCCGCGCGCATCGGCCGCCTGCTGGCTGGCGGCGGCTGGAAGGTCAAGCTGCAGCGCCGCGACGCGCCGCCCGGCGCTGCGGTGGCCGAGCCCGCCGGCTGGATGGTGGCCGCGCGCACCGGCGGTGCCCACAAGCTGGGCTACCTGGCGGCGCACAGCGCGGTGGTGCTGGTGTGCATCGGCGGCCTGCTCGATGGCGACCTCGTGGTGCGCGCGCAGACGTGGTTCAACGGTAAGAGCGTCTATACCGGCGGCGGGCTGATCTCGGACGTGGCGCCGACGCATCGGCTGTCGCCGACCAACCCCACCTTCCGCGGCAACATCCTGGTGCCCGAAGGCCAGCGCGCCAGCGTCGCCATCCTGAACCAGTCCGACGGCGTCCTGCTGCAGGAGCTGCCTTTCTCGATCGAGCTGAAGAAGTTCATCGTCGACTACTACTCCACGGGCATGCCCAAGCTGTTCGCCAGCGAGGTCGTCCTGCACGACCTGGCCACCGGCGAGCAGGTGCCGGCACGCATCGAGGTCAATCACCCGGCCAGCTACAAGGGCGTGGAGATCTACCAGTCGAGCTTCGACGACGGCGGATCCAGCGTCAGGCTCAAGGCCGTGCCGATCAACGCTGCCGCCAAGCCCTTCGAGGTGGAGGGCACGATCGGAACGAGCAAGCAGCTGACCAATGGCGACGAGCAACTCACGCTCGAGTTGACGTCCCTTCGCGTGATCAACGTCGAGAACATGGGCTCGCCCCAGGGCGGCAGCGCGGTCGACGTGCGCAAGGTCGACCTGGCCGGTGCGCTCGAGTCCCGGTTGGGCGCGGCCAACAAGTCGGCCCGTCCGCTGGAGTTGCGCAACGTGGGGCCGAGCATCGGCTACAAGCTGCGCGACGCCGCCGGCCAGGCGCGCGAGTTCCAGAACTACATGCTGCCGGTCGACATGGGCGACGGGCAGGCGGTCTACCTTCTGGGGGTGCGCGACCGGCCGGAAGATGCATTCCGCTACCTGCGCGTGCCTGTCGATGAGAACGGCTCGATGGACGGTTTCATTCGCCTGCGCACCGCGCTGCAGGATCCGGCGCTGCGCGAGCGGGCAGTGGCGCGCTACGTCGCGCGCAACGCGGACGACCGCCGCCCCGAGATGGCGGCGCAACTGCGCGATTCGGCATTGCGCGCGATGGCACTTTTCGCCGGAGCCGAACCCGCCCGCGAAGGCGCCGCCACGCGCGGCGGCTGGCAGGCCATTGCCGAATTCATGGAAGCCAACGTTCCCGAGGCCGAGCGCGAACGAGCCGCCGGCGTCCTCACGCGCATCCTCAACGACGTGCTGTTCGAACTGGTCAACATCAGCCGTGAAGGTGCCGGGCTGGCGGACCTGCCGGCCGACGGCAAGACCCAGGCCTACCTGACCCAGGCCGTGCTGGCCCTGAGCGACGCCTTCTTCTACCCGGCACCCGTGGCCATGATGCTGGCGGACTTCAAGCAGGTGCAGGCCAGCGTGTTCCAGGTCGCGCGGGCACCGGGCAAGCGGGTCGTGTACCTCGGCTGCCTGTTGCTGATCGTGGGCATTTTTGCCATGCTCTACGTGCGTGAGCGCAGGGTCTGGATCTGGCTCGCACCGGCCGCAGGGCCGGATAGCGCGGGCGGCAGCGCGGCCACGATGGCGCTGTCGGTCAACCGCAAGACCCTCGACAACGATCGCGAATTCGAGCAGCTGGCGCAACGCCTGCTCGGTATCCAGAAGAAGGACCCGGCGCCATGACGACGACCACCACGACCCTGACCTTGCACGACAGCTGGCTGTCGCGCCGCAACGCCTTCGACTGGGTGTTCGGTGCGCTGGTAGTGATCGGCGGGCTGTTCGCATTTGCCCGCTATGTCGGCCACATGGACATCTACGAGAAGGTGATCCTGCTGGCGGCCATTCCGGCGGTGCTCTGGCTTGGGTGGTTCTGGCGCCCGTTGGCGGTGCTCGGCCTGGTCGTCGCGGCCGCCTCGCTGCTGGCGATCGCGTCGTACCACGGCGACCTGGCGCGCGCCGACACCGTGTTCTGGCTCAAATATTTCCTGTCGAGCCAGTCGGCCATCCTCTGGATGAGCGTGCTGTTCTTCATGAGCACGATCTTCTACTGGCTGGGCTTCTTCACCCGCTCCCGCTCGGGCGCCATGGAGCTGATCGGCTCGCGCATGGCCTGGGCGGCGGTGACCATGGCCTTGATCGGCACCATGGTGCGCTGGTACGAGAGCCACCAGCTCGGCCCGGACATCGGCCACATTCCGGTCAGCAACCTGTACGAGGTGTTCGTCCTGTTCTGCTGGATCACCACGGCGTTCTACCTGTACTTCGAGGCGCGCTACCGCACCCGTGCGCTGGGCGCCTTCGTCATGCTGGTGGTCAGCGCCGCCGTCGGCTTCCTGCTGTGGTACACGCTGGTGCGCGACGCGCAGCAGATCCAGCCGCTGGTGCCGGCGCTGCAAAGCTGGTGGATGAAGCTGCACGTGCCGGCCAACTTCATCGGCTACGGCACCTTTGCCTTGTCGGCCATGGTGGCCCTGGCCTATCTCATCAAGCAGCAGGCCGACGAGACCCGCTGGTACAGGCTGACGCCGCTGTGGCTGCTGGGCATCGCACTTTGCTTCGTGCCGGTGGCCTTCCGCCAGCGCGCCCAGGAGGCGGGCGGCAGCTACTGGCTGGTGTACGCGGCCATCGCCGCGCTGATCATGGGCGGCATCCTGCTGGGCCGGCGGCGCATCGCCGAGCGGCTGCCGCGGCTGGAAGTGCTCGACGACGTGATGTACAAGGCCATCACGGTAGGGTTTGCCTTCTTCACCATCGCCACCGTGCTGGGCGCGCTGTGGGCGGCCGACGCCTGGGGCGGCTACTGGAGCTGGGACCCGAAGGAAACCTGGGCCCTCATCGTCTGGCTCAACTACGCCGCCTGGCTGCACATGCGCCTGGTCAAGGGCTTGCGCGGGACGGTCGCCGCCTGGTGGGCGCTGGTCGGCCTGGGGGTGACCACCTTCGCATTTCTCGGCGTCAACATGTTCCTGAGCGGCTTGCACAGCTACGGTACGCTGTAGGACGGCGGTCGCGGGCGGCCGGCCCGAGGGAACCGATTGGCGGCGTGGTGTAACCAACGTCCTTTCTGTCGCGAACTAACTGGCGACCCCTGATTCAAGGCTAAAGAGGCGACCCATGTTGATTCCATCCCGAGATCGCGGCTTCCAGATCCCTTCCGGCGAGATCACGCCGCGCAGGCTGTACGAGGAACGCCGTGAATTCCTGCGCCTGCTGGCCACGGGCGCAGCGGGTGCTACGCTGGCCGGCTGGGCAGGGCGCGACGCCCTGGCGGCCACCGCGGCCCCAGGCAAGCTGCCGGCGCTGGCTTCGGTGCCATCCAAGGTCGCCGGCGCCCAGACCATGGAGGCCGTGACCGACTACAAGGACGCGTCGAGCTACAACAACTTCTACGAGTTCGGCACCGACAAGAGCGACCCGGCGCGCAATGCCCATACGCTCAAGACGCGGCCGTGGACCGTGGAGGTCGAGGGCCTGGTGAACAAGCCGGGCAAGTTCGGCATCGAGGACCTGCTCAAGCTCAGTGCGCAGGAAGAGCGCATCTATCGACTGCGCTGTGTCGAGGGTTGGTCGATGGTCATTCCCTGGATCGGCTACTCGCTGTCCGAGCTGATCAGGAAGGTCGAGCCGCAAGGCAGCGCCAAGTACGTCGAGTTCGTCACCCTGGCCGACCCCAAGACCATGCCCTACGTGGGCTCGCGCGTGCTGGACTGGCCCTACGCCGAAGGCCTGCGCATGGACGAGGCGATGCACCCGCTGACGCTGCTGTCGTTCGGCATGTATGGCGAGGTATTGCCCAACCAGAACGGCGCCCCGGTGCGCCTGGTGGTGCCCTGGAAGTACGGCTTCAAGTCGGCCAAGTCGATCGTCAAGATCCGCTTCGTCGAGAAGGAGCCCGGCACGGCATGGAACAAGGCCGCTGCCAACGAGTACGGCTTCTACTCCAACGTCAATCCCGACGTCGACCATCCGCGCTGGAGCCAGGCCACCGAGCGGCGCATCGGCGAGCCTGGCGGCCTGTTCGCCAAGCGGCGCAAGACGCTCATGTTCAACGGCTACGAGCCGCAGGTGGGCCAGCTCTACGCCGGCATGGACCTGAAGAAGTTCTATTGATCCGGGGCCGGCCATGAACAAGCTCCTGCTGCACAAGGCAGGCAAGCCGGTCGTTTTCCTGCTGAGCCTGCTGCCGTTCGCCTGGCTGGTGTGGGGTGCCTTCACCGGCGGGCTCGGTGCCAACCCGGCCGAATACCTGGTGCGCGCCACCGGCGACTGGACGCTGCGCTTCCTGTGCATCGTGCTGGCGGTGACGCCGTTGCGCGTCATGGCGGGCCTGCCGGGGCTGGCGCGCTACCGGCGCATGCTCGGGCTGTTCGTCTACTTCTATGTCTGCCTGCACTTCCTGTCGTACGCGTGGTTCGACATGGGACTCGACCTGCCCTCGATCGTGAAGGACATCGCCAAGCGGCCGTTCATCCTCGTGGGATTCACCGCCTTCGTGCTGCTCACGCCGCTGGCCGCCACGTCCTTCAACCGCGCGATCAAGGCGCTGGGCGTGCGCCGCTGGCAGTGGCTGCACAAGCTGGTGTACCTGATCGCCGGACTGGGGCTGCTGCATTTCTTCTGGATGCGAGCCGGCAAGAACAACTTCGCCGAAGTGTTCGTCTACGCCGCCATCATCGGCGTGCTGCTCGGCTGGCGTGCCTGGCATGCGCTCGGGCGTCGGCGCGCCACGGCGGCTGCGGCGTCCACTGGGGCGGCGCCGACGCGGGCCGTGCGCGTGCAGCCCGGCAAGTAGCCGGGTGCGCACCGGGCCACCGCGCCGCCGGCGCCGGGCCCGCGCGCAGGTCAGCGAAACGCGGACGGGTCGGCGACGGATTCGCTGCGCAGCTGGTCCTGCACGGTTTCGCGCTGGCGGATCAGGGCGGCGCGCTCGCCACTGACCAGCACCTCGGCCGCGCGATTGCGCGTGTTGTAGTTGCTCGACATGCTCATGCAGTAGGCACCGGCGGACAGCACGGCCAGCAGGTCTCCGGCGCGCACGTCCAGCTCGCGGTCGCGGCCGAGCCAGTCGCCGCTCTCGCACACCGGACCGACCACGTCGTAGCGCCGCGGCGCGCCGTGGCCGCCGGCGTCGACCGCCTCGATGCGGTGGAAGGCCTGGTACATCGCCGGCCGCGGCAGGTCGTTCATCGCCGCGTCGACGATGCAGAAGTTGTGCTCTTCGCCCGGCTTGGTGAACAGGACCTCGGTGACGCAGACCCCGGCATTGCCCACCAGCGAGCGCCCGGGCTCGATGATGAGCTTGCGGTCGCCGAATCCGCGCGCGTCGAGGCGGGCCAGCAGCTGGCGCCACAGGTCGTCGGCCGCCGGCGGCGTGTCGCCGTTGTAGTCGATGCCCAGGCCACCGCCGAAGTCGATGTGCGCCAGCCGGATGCCGGCGGCCTCGATGGCCGTGACCAGGTCCAGCACGCGCTCCATGGCGTCCAGATAGGGCGCCGCTTCGGTGATCTGCGAGCCGATGTGGCAGTCGATGCCCGTGACCTCCAGGCCCGGCAGGGCGGCGGCATGGCGGTAGGCATGCAGGGCGCGGCTGTGCGCGATGCCGAACTTGTTGCCCTTCAGGCCGGTGGAAATGTAGGGGTGGGTCTTCGGATCGACGTCCGGATTGATGCGGATGCTCACTTTGGCGCGCGCGCCGTGCGCCAGTGCCACTTCGTTGAGCACGTCGAGCTCTTCCTCGCTCTCGACATTGAAGCAGCCGATGCCCGCGGCGAGCGCGGCACGCATCTCCGGCCGGCTCTTGCCGACGCCCGAGAAGATGATCTTGGAAGGCTCGGCGCCGGCTGCCAGCGCGCGCGCCAGTTCACCGCCCGAGACGATGTCGAACCCGCAGCCAGCCTGTGCGAACACGTGCAGGATCCCCAGCGAGGAGTTCGCCTTCATGGCATAGCAGACCAGCGCGTCGCGCCCGGCGAAGCCGCGCCGGTAGGCGGCGAGCGCGTCGAGCATCCATTGCTTCGAATACACGAACAGGGGCGTGCCGTGCTCGCGCGCCAGCGCTGCCAGCGGGACGCCTTCCACCCAGAGCTGGCCATCGCGGCGCGCCACGTGGGGCTGGCCGGGGAGGGCGGTGGTGTCGGAGGGACTCTTGGTCATCGGGCTGCCTTTGGCCAGTGGCCGGTTGCGGGGGCGCTTTCGGGTGCGGGTGCGGCGCTCACGGCCTGCTCCCGGTTGCCTTGCCGTCGTTGGCGGGTTTTTGCGCGTCGGTGTTCTTGGGCGGTTGCGCCGGATCGGGCGTTGCCGGCGGCTGCGCCGCGGGCGCGCCGCCGGGGATCAGCAACTGCGGCAGCGTGGCGCGCTGCGCCGCTTCGGGCCCTGTCGGCAGGTAAAGCGGCCCGCGCTGGCCGCAGCCGCCGAGGCCGACCACGAGCGCGCCAAGGCCAACGACGCTCACTAGAATTTGACGAGCATTCAACATCACGAAATTGTAATGACCGACCTCGAATACATGGACCGCGCGGAGAAGGCCCTGGAATCCATCGAACGCTGGTGCGATCAACTCAATGACGAGACCGATGCCGACCTCGACAACCAGCGCGTCGGCGGCATGATCACCATCACCTTCGTCAACGGGAGCCAGCTCGTGGTGAACCTGCAGAAGCCCTTGCACGAGATCTGGCTGGCGGCGCGTTCGGGCGGCTATCACTACCGGTTCGACGGCCAGGCTTGGGTGGACACGAAGACCGGCCAGGAGTTCTTCGGCCAGTTGTCGCGCGAGGCGACGGCGCAGGCCGGCCGGGCGTTGCCTTTCGGCGCGGGGTGAGCCCGCCAGGCGCGGGCGCAGCGGCCGCCCGGCCGCCGCCGCGCGCCGTGTGATCAGTTGCGGAACAGGTCCAGGATGCGGTTGCGTTCGTCCTTGGGCGGAGCGACCGGCGCGTTTTCCGACGCGCCGAGTCCGGCCTCGGGGCCCGGCGCCACGGCAGGCTCGACGCCCAGGCCTTCGATGCCGCGTCCCGGCGTGTAGTCGTCGAAGTACCACTCGCCGCCGACACGCGTGACGCCCGCAGGCGGCGCCAGCTCGGCCACCTGCACGCCCTTGAGCGCGCTTTGCATGAAGTTGATCCAGATCGGCAGGCTCAGGCCGCCGCCGGTCTCCCGGTCGCCCAGGCTGCGCGGCGTGTCGTAGCCCATCCAGGCCACCGCGGTGAGGGTGGGCTGGAAGCCGGCGAACCAGGCGTCGAGCGAGTCGTTGGTGGTGCCGGTCTTGCCGTACAGGTCGGGGCGCTTGAGCTGGCGCTGGGCATTGGCCGCCGTGCCGGAGCGGGCGACTTCCTGCAGCAGGCTGTCCATGATGAAGGCGTTGCGCGCGGGGATCGCGCGCATGGTTTCGTTCAGCAGCGGCGGCTGCAGGTCGAGCAGCACCTTGCCGCGGTGATCGGTCACGCGGGTGATGAGCGCCGGATTGACGCGATAGCCGCCATTGGCGAAGACGGAGTAGCCCACCGCCAGCTGCATCGGCGTGACCGCCCCGGCGCCCAGGGCCATCGGCAGGTAGGCCGGATGCTTCTCGCGGTCGAAGCCGAAGTTGGTGATCCAGTCCTGCGCGTAGTGCGTGCCGATCGATTGGAGAATGCGGATCGACACCATGTTCTTCGACTTGGCCAGAGCGCGGCGCATGGACATGGGGCCGTCGAAACCGCCGCCATAGTTCTTCGGCTCCCAGGGCTGCCCACCGGTGGTGGACGCGTCGAAGAACAGCGGACCGTCGTTGATCACGGTCGAAGGCGTGAAGCCCTTTTCGAGCGCCGCCGAATAGATGAACGGCTTGAAGCTCGAGCCGGGCTGCCGCCACGCCTGCGTGACGTGGTTGAACTTGTTCTTGTAGAAGTCGAAGCCGCCGACCAGCGCCTTGATGGAACCGTCGCGCGGATCCATCGCCACGAAGGCGCCCTCGACCTCGGGCAATTGGGTGATTTCCCAGGCGTCCTTTGCGCCGCGCGCGACCCGGATCACGGCGCCCGGCACGATGCGGACCTTGGGCTGCGCCTTGGGCGCCAGGCCCGAGCGTGCCGGCCGCAAGCCGTCGCCTTCGATGCGGATGGTCTCGCCGTCGCCGCGCATGGCGACCACTTCCTTGGGCGACGCGGAGATCACCACGGCCGCCAGCACGTCGCCGTTGTCCGGGTGCTCGGCCAGCGCGTCGTCGACGGCCTCGTCGACGTCCTTGGGGTTCGAGGGTAGCTCGATGAACTTCTCCGGGCCGCGATAGATCTGCTTGCGCTCGTAGTCCATGATGCCCTTGCGCAGGGCTTCGTAGGCGACCGCCTGGTCGACCGCGGTGATCGACGTGTAGACCTCGAGGCCGCGGGTGTAGGTTTCGTCGCCGTACTGGGCGTACATCATCTGCCGGACCATTTCGGCCACGTATTCCGCGTGCAGCCGATCGGGGTTGTTGCGTTCGCGCAGATGCAGGTGCTCGGCGCGGGCCGTCTGCGCCTGTGCCTCGGTGATGAAGCCGGCCTCGACCATTCTGTCGATCACGTACAGCTGCCGTGCACGCGCGCGGGTGGGATTGCTCACCGGGTTGTTGGCGCCGGGCGCCTTGGGCAGGCCGGCCAGCATGGCGGCCTCGGCGACGGTGATGTCCTTGAGCGGCTTGCCGAAATAGGCTTCGCTCGCGGCGGCGAAGCCGTAGGCGCGGTTGCCCAGGTAGATCTGGTTGAGATAGATCTCGAGGATCTGGTCCTTGCTCAACTGGTGCTCGAGCTTGAAGGTCAGGAGGATCTCGTAGATCTTGCGCGTGAAGGTCTTCTCGGAGCTCAGGTACACGTTGCGCGCGACCTGCATCGAGATGGTGGAGGCGCCCTGGCTCTTGACGCGGTTCAGGTTGGCCAGGCCGGCGCGCATGACGCCCTTGTAGTCGACGCCCCCGTGCGAATAGAAGCGCGAATCCTCGGCCGCCAGCACGGCGTCCTTCATGACCTGGGGAATGGTTCCGATGGGCGTGAGGTTGCGCCGCTCCTCGCCGAACTCGCCGATCAGCACGCCCTCTGATGAAAAGACGCGAAGCGGAAGCTTCGGCCGGTAGTCAGACAAATCCGACACATCGGGCAAGTTGGGATAGGCCACCGCCAGCGCCACCGCGATCATGCAGGCCGCTGCCGCCACGCCGGCTGCGGCGAGACCGAGGCACCACAGCACGATGCGCAGCACCCAGGTCAACCACGTAGGTCGCTTGGGTGGGGGGGCGGTGCGGGAGGGGGAGGGCGGCCCGGACGGGCGTTTTCTTTCAGGCATGTCGTCGGGCAGAGTCAGTGCGCATTATAAAAAGTGAGCCCGGGCGGACAGGTGAAACGGAACGGTAAGAACCAAGTACACGGAACAGGCGTTTAAGTTGCACCAAAGCACAATTACGTCACCTTTTGACAACGCTTGTTGCAAGTGCGCGGGAATGTCACTTGGTGCCGCGGAACCCTTTGGAATAGCATGTGCCAGCGCCGGAACTTTTACGCAAATCTTTCGTTTAGTTACAAACTCTGTCGGGACCAAACTTGGCTGCAATCGGATCGCTGTTTCGCCGTCAGCCCGCGCCACTGCTCGGGCTGGACGTCAGTTCTTCCAGTGTGAAGCTGGTCGAGCTCGGACGCGACGCGTCGGGCCAGTTGGTGCTCGAGCGTTGTGCGATCGAGCCTCTGGAGCGCGGCTGGATCACCGATGGTAACGTCGAGAAGTTCGACGAGGTCGCGGAGGCCGTCCGGCGCGTGGTGCGCAAGAGCGGCACGCGCACCAAGAATGCCGCGCTGGCATTGCCGCCGTCGGCGGTCATCACCAAGAAGATCGTCCTGCCCGGCGGCATGAGCGAGCAGGAGCTCGAGATCCAGGTCGAGTCCGAGGCCAACCAGTACATCCCGTTCTCGCTCGACGAGGTGAGCCTGGACTTCTGCGTGATCGGCCCGAGCAACCAGTCGGCCGGCGACGTCGAGGTGCTGATCGCCGCCTCGCGCAAGGAAAAGGTGCAGGACCGCCAGGGCCTGGCCGAAGCGGCCGGGTTGAAGGCGCTGATTCTCGACGTCGAGTCGTACGCGTCCCGGCTGGCGGCATCCCGCCTGATCGAGCAGTTGCCCGGCCAGGGGCAGGACGCTGTCGTCGCCCTGTTCGAAGTGGGCGCATCCACCACCAGCATGCAGGTCCTGCGCAACCAGGAGGTCCTGTACGACCGTGACCAGGCCTTCGGCGGCGCCCAGTTGACGCAGCTGATCGTGCGCCAGTACGGCTTCTCCATCGAGGAGGCCGAGACCAAGAAGCGCAATGGCGACCTGCCCGATGACTACGGCGCCGGCGTTCTCAAGCCGTTCGTGGCCAGCATCGCGCAGGAGATCGCGCGTGCGCTGCAATTCTTCTTTACAAGCACGCCCTACAACCGGGTGGACTATGTGCTCCTGGCCGGGGGTTCCGCGTCGCTGCCGGGCCTGACCAGCGCGGTGACCCGCCAGACCTCGTTCGCCTGCTCGCTCATCAATCCCTTCGAGGGCATGGGCGTGGCGGGGGGTATCCGGGAGAAAAAGGTGCGTCGCGAGGCGCCTTCCTACCTGACGTCCTGCGGCCTGGCGATGCGGAGGTTCACGCAGTGATCCTGATCAACCTGCTGCCGCACCGCGAGGCGTCGCGAAAGCGCCGGCGCGAGAACTTCTATGCCGCGCTGGGCGCTTCGGCGCTGGTGGGGCTGCTGCTGGCCGGCGTCGCCTACGTCTGGTTCGAGATGCAGACCTCCAGCCAGAACTCGCGCAACCAGTACCTGCAGTCGGCCATCACCAAGCTCGATTCCGAGATTCGCGAGATCTCGACGCTGCAGTCCGAGATCGCCGCGCTGCGTGCTCGTCAGCAGGCGGTCGAGGACCTGCAGGCGGACCGCAACATGCCGGTCTACCTGCTCAACGAGCTGGTCAAGCAAATGCCCGACGGCGTCTACCTGACGAGCATGAAGCAGGAAAACCAGGTCGTCACCCTGCGCGGCATGGCGCAGTCGAACGAACGCGTGTCCGAGTTGCTGCGCAACCTGGGCAACAACAGCCAGTGGCTCGACAAGGCGGACCTCGTCGAGATCACGGCCACCACGGTCACGCTCAGTCCTCGCGACCAGCGCCGGGTGGCGAACTTCACGATGCGTGTGGCCCTCAAGCGGCCCACGGACGTCAACAAGCCGGCGGCCGGCGCACCCGGCGCCAAGCCGGCGGCGGCCCCGGCCAAAGGCTAGGAGAAAGCGCATGGCACGCAAACGCGCTTCTCGACGCATGGACATCGGCGCCTCGCTGCGGCGGGTGGGCGACCAGTTCCGCGACCTCAATCCGAACGATCCTTCGGTCTGGCCCCCGCTTCCGCGCTACGGCCTGTACCTGCTGGTCGCCGCTGCCGTGGTGATCGGCCTGTGGTTCGTCTGGCTGACGAACTCGAACGACGAACTGGAAGCGGCGCGCGCCAAGGAAGTCAAGCTGCGCGCCGACTACACCAAGAAGGTGGGCCAGGCGGCCAACCTGGAACTGCTCAAGAAGCAGCGCGAGCAGGTGCAGCAGTACGTGATCCTGCTCGAGAAGCAGCTGCCCAGCAAGGCCGAGATGGACGCCCTGCTGTCCGACATCAACCAGGCCGGCCTGGGACGGAGCCTGCAGTTCGAACTGTTCCGTCCGGGGCAGACTTCGGTGAAGGATTACTACGCTGAATTGCCGATCGCCGTGCGGGTGACCGGGCGCTACCACGACATGGGTTCGTTCGCCGCCGACGTGGCCAACCTGTCGCGCATCGTGACCTTGAACAATCTCTCGATCACGCCCGGCAAGGATGGTTCGCTGACGATGGACGCCACCGCCAAGACCTTCCGCTACCTGGATCCGGAAGAGCAGGCCGCGCAGAAGCGCGCCGCTGCTGCTGCGCAGAAGGGCAAGAGGAAATGAAGGGGCCGCTACGCATCACGTTCCTGGCACTGGCGGCGGCGACGCTGGCGGGCTGCTCGGGTTCGAACATCGACGAGCTCCAGGCATGGATGAAGCAGCAGCGCGCACAGGTCAAGCCGAACGTGCCGCCCATCTCCGAGCCCAAGAAGTTCACGCCCCAGGCCTACACCGAAGGCGCTGCGCTGGAGCCGTTCAACAGCCTCAAGCTGACGCAGGCCCTGCGCCGGGACTCGAACGTGCCGAGCCTCTCGGGCCTGATCGCGCCGGAACTCACCCGTCGCAAGGAGCCGCTGGAGGCCTTCCCGCTCGACGCCATGGCCATGGTCGGCAGCCTGGGGCGCGGCGGCCAGCCGGTTGCCCTGGTGACCGTGGACAAGTTGCTCTATCAGGTCCGGGTGGGGAACTACCTGGGCCAGAACTACGGGCGCATCACCCGTATCACTGAAACTGAACTCACCCTGCGCGAAATCGTGCAAGACGCGGCAGGCGAGTGGATCGAACGCCCGGCGACGCTGGTGTTGCAAGAGAGGTCGAAGAAATGAGAAGAGAACAACTCGCCGCCGGCAGGTGGTTGCGCGTCATGGGCGCGGGCATGCTGGCGCTGTGCGCCGCCATGGCCGCCCATGCGCAGAACGCCATCGAATCGGTGACCAGCTCGACCCAGTCGGGCACCGAGCTGATCCGCATCGACCTGTCGGCGCCGCTCGCCGCGGTGCCCAATGGTTTCGTGGTCCAGTCGCCGGCCCGCATTGCGCTCGATTTCCCGGGCGTGACCAACGGCATGGGCCGGTCGACCGTCGACGTCAACCAGGGCAACCTCCGCTCGGTCAACGTGGTCCAGGCTGGTGACCGCACGCGGCTGGTCCTGAACCTCAAGGAACCGACCACCTACCGGGCCGAGCTGCAGGGCAAGTCGGTGCTGGTCTCGCTGGGGCAGGCGGTCGCGGCTGCGCCGCCGCAGACGACCACGTCGGCCTTTGCGGAGAACCTCAACCGCGATTCGCTGCCGATCCGCGACATCGATTTCCGCCTCGGTCCGGACAAGACGGGCCGCGTGATCGTCGACCTGCCCAACAACCAGGTCGGCGTGGACATCCGTCCCCAGGGCAAGAACCTGGTGGTCGACTTCACCAAGTCCACCCTGCCCGAAGGCCTGCGCCGCCGCCTGGACGTGGCCGACTTCGGCACGCCGGTGCGCATGATCAGCAGCCAGCAGGTGGGCGACCGGGTGCGCATGACCATCGAGCCCACCGGCGAGTGGGAGCACAGCGCCTACCAGAGCGACAACCAGTTCGTCGTCGAGGTGCGGCCGCGCAAGGTCGACCCGACCAAGCTGACGCAGGGCGTGGGCTACAACGGCGAGAAGCTGTCGCTGAACTTCCAGAACATCGAGATCCGCTCGCTGCTGCAGGTCATCGCCGACTTCACCAACTTCAACATCGTCACCTCCGACTCCGTCACCGGCTCCCTGACGCTGCGCCTCAAGGACGTGCCCTGGGATCAGGCACTCGACATCATCCTGCAGGCCAAGAACCTGGGCATGCGCAAGAACGGCTCGGTGCTGTGGATCGCGCCCAAGGACGAGATCGACGCCAAGGAAAAGCGCGAGTTCGAGGCGCAGGCGGCAATCGCCAACCTGCAGCCGCTGCAGACGCAGGCCTTCCAGCTGAACTACACCAAGGCGCAGGTCATCGCCCAGGGCCTGTCCGGCCAGGGCTTGGCCGGCGGCGGCGGCGGTGGCGGCGGCAACAACACCCGCATCCTGAGCCCGCGCGGCAGCGTGATTGCCGAGACCCGCACGAATCAGCTGTTCGTGTCCGACATTCCATCCAAGCTGGCCGACGTGGCCGAGCTGATCCGCAAGCTGGACGTGCCGGTGCGCCAGGTCCTGATCGAGGCGCGCATCGTCGAGGCGGCCGACACGTTCGGCAAGTCGCTGGGTGTGCGCCTGGGCGGCGGCGCGGTGAACAACAACAATTCGATCGGTGTGCAGCCGTCGCTGTCCGGCGGCACGGCCACCTTCCCGTCGCCCACGGCCGGCAACTTCGTCAGCCTGCCCGCGATCAGTCCGAGCGGCAGCGGCAATACGCCCGGCACCTTCGCGATCTCGCTGTTCAACTCGTCGCTCACGCGCCTCTTGAACCTTGAGATCTCCGCCCTCGAGGCGGACGGCAAGGGCCGCGTGGTGTCCAGCCCGCGGGTGGTGACGGCCGACCAGACCAAGGCGCTGATCGAGCAGGGTACCGAACTGCCGTACCAGGTGGCCACGTCCAGCGGCGCGACTTCGATCGCCTTCCGCAAGGCCAACCTGAAGCTCGAAGTCACCCCGCAGATCACGCCCGAAGGCAACATCATCCTGACGCTGGACGTCAACAAGGACACCGTCGGCCAGCAGACGCTTGCGGGCTTCGCCATCAACACGAAGCACGTGCAGACCGAGGTGCTGGTGGAAAATGGCGGCACCGTCGTGATCGGTGGTATCTTCGAGTTGACCGAATCGAACGACGAATCGCGTGTTCCGGTGCTGGGCGAAGTCCCCGTGCTGGGCGGCCTGTTCCGAACGCGCAACCGTACCTACAACAAGACCGAAATGCTTGTCTTCATCACGCCGAAGATGATCACCGACCGCAACGCGGCGCGCTGAAGGGCGCCCCGTGCAGATGGAGTGTGGTGCCGGTAGCGCTGGTCGGTCTTCCAGGTTCGGGTAAAACCGCCGTCGGGCGGCGCCTGGCCCAGCGGCTGCAGTGGCCTTTCGTCGACACCGACCAGTGCATCGAGGACCGCATCGGCTGCACCATCCGGGAATTCTTCGAGCGCGAGGGTGAAGCCCGCTTTCGCGCCATCGAGGCGCAGGTGATCGCCGAGCAGGCGCAGAGCACGCGCGGCGTGCTGTCCACCGGCGGCGGCGCCGTCCTGCGGGCGGAAAATCGCCAGCAGCTGCGCGAGAAGTTCCACGTGGTCTATCTCTGCTCGTCGCCGGAGGACCTTTACCGGCGCCTTCGCCACGACGTCAAGCGGCCGCTCCTGCAGGTGGAGGATCCGCTCGGCCGGCTGCGCGAGCTGTTCGCGGCCCGGGACCCGCTCTACCGGGAGGTGGCCCACGAGAGCGTCGAGACGGGCCGCCCGAGCATCCAGGTGGCGGTCAACCTCATCCTGGCGCATCTCGAGCTTGCCGGCGTTGCGACTGCACCGCCCGCCATTGCGGACTGAGCGCGCCGCCATGCCGCCGGCAGCAGGCGGGCCAGCGCCTACACTTGAGGCATGTCAGCGCCAGCCCCCATCCAGCGCGTCGAGATCGAGCTCGGCGAGCGCAGCTATTCCATCCTGATCGGGCAGGGCCTGCTTTCGGACCCGCAGTCCTATGACGGGCTGCCCGCCGCCACCAGCGCCCTGATCGTCACCAACACCGCCGTCGGCCCCCTGTATGCCGAGGCGTTGCGCGCCCGCCTGGTCAGCCGCCACGCCAGCGTGAACGTGCTCGAACTGCCCGACGGCGAGCGGCACAAGGACTGGGCGACGCTGAACCTGATCTTCGACGCGCTGCTGGGCCGCGCCAGCGACCGCAAATGCGTGCTCTACGCGCTCGGCGGCGGCGTGGTCGGCGACATGACCGGCTTTGCCGCTGCCTGCTACATGCGCGGCGTGCCCTTCGTGCAGGTGCCGACCACGTTGCTGGCGCAGGTGGACTCGTCGGTGGGGGGCAAGACCGCCATCAACCACCCGCTCGGCAAGAACATGATCGGGGCGTTCTATCAGCCCCAGCGCGTGCTGTGCGACCTGGACACGCTGCGAACGCTGCCGCCGCGCGAACTGAGCGCCGGGCTGGCCGAGGTGATCAAGTACGGGCCGATCCACGACATGGCCTTCCTCGACTGGATCGAGTCCAACCTGCCGGCGCTGATGGGGCGGGACCCCGCGGCGCTGGCTTACGCGGTGCGCCGCAGTTGCGAGATCAAGGCGATGGTGGTCGGCCAGGACGAGCGCGAGTCCGGCTTGCGGGCCATCCTCAACTTCGGGCACACGTTCGGCCATGCCATCGAATCCGGGCTGGGCTACGGCGAGTGGCTGCACGGCGAGGCGGTCGGCTGCGGCATGGTGATGGCAGCGCGCTTGTCGCAACGGCTGGGCGGCGTCGACGCCGCGTTCGTCGACCGGCTCACACGCCTCGTCGAGGCCGCCGGCCTTCCGGTGAGCGCACCGGCACTGGGCACGCAGCGCTATCTCGACCTGATGCGGGTCGACAAGAAATCCGAGGCCGGCGAGATCCGTTTCGTGTTGATCGAGGCGCCCGGCCGCGCCGTGATGCGACCCGCGCCCGACGCGCTGGTGCGCGAAGTGCTGGCCGAAAGCTGCTCCTAGCCATGGCGCTGGCTGCCTATGCGAGCCATCCGGCGGCATCGCGCGGCCGGCGCTACCCGGAGCCGCCCGCGCCGACACGCGATGCGTTCCAGCGGGATCGCGACCGCATCGTCCATTCCACCGCCTTCCGGCGGCTGGTGTACAAGACGCAGGTTTTCCTCAACCACGAGGGAGACCTGTTCCGCACCCGGATGACGCATTCGCTCGAGGTGGCGCAGCTGGGCCGTTCGATCGCGCGGGCGCTGGCGCTCAACGAGGACCTGGTCGAGGCCGTGGCGCTGGCCCACGACCTGGGCCACACACCGTTCGGGCATGCCGGCCAAGACGCGTTGAATGACTGCATGGCCGACCACGGCGGGTTCGAGCACAACCTGCAGAGCCTGCGGGTGGTGGACGAACTGGAGCACCGTTATCCGCAGTACGACGGTCTCAACCTCAGCTTCGAGACGCGCGAAGGCATTCTCAAGCATTGCTCGCGCGCCAACGCGCAGCGGCTCGAGCAGCGCGAGCCCGGCGGTGTCGGCCGGCGCTTCCTGGACCGCATGCAGCCCGGGCTGGAGGCACAACTGTGCAATCTGGCCGACGAGATTGCCTACAACGCCCATGACATCGACGATGGCGTGCGCTCGGGGCTGATCGGCATCGAGCAGCTGGCGGACGTCGAACTGTTCGATCGCTTCAGGCGCGAGGCGGTGGCCGAGTATCCGGCACTCGACGGCCGGCGCCTGCTGTACGAGACCATCCGCCGCATGCTGAGCGCGCAGGTCTACGACGTGATCGATGCCACCCGCGCCGCCATCGATGCCGGCGCGCCCGCGCACGCCGATGCGGTGCGTGCCGCCGCGCCGATGGTGTGCTTCAGCCCGTCGATGCGCGAGCAGTCGCAGGCGCTCAAGCGGTTCCTGTTCGCCAACCTCTACCGGCACCCGCGCGTGGCCCAGACGACCGGGCAGGCCCAGGATGTCGTGCGGGCCCTTTTCCTCGCCTATCGCGACAACCCGTCGGAGATGCCGCCGGCCTATGCCTGCCAGCAGGACAGGCATCGGGCGGTGGCCGACTACATCGCCGGCATGACGGACCGCTTCGCCATGCGCGAGCACCTGCGCCTGACCGGACGTCCCTGGGTGGAATGATGAAGGCGCGCAGCGGATTGGACAGGCTGGATACGCAGGTTGCCGCGGCCGTGCCGGATCGGCGGGCGCCGGCCTTGCCGCTGGCCGCGCTGGCGGTCGTGGCCGCCGGCGTCAGCGCAGCGCTGCACCTGGGCAAGCTGCCGCCGGCGGTGCCCGCGCTGCGAGAGGCGCTCGGCATCGACCTGGTCCAGGCGGGCTTCCTGTTGTCGCTGGTCCAGGTGGCCGGGATGACGCTCGGCCTGCTGGCTGGCCTGATGGCCGATGCCATCGGGCTGCGCCGCAGCATGCTCACCGGCCTGGCGATCCTGACGCTGGCGAGCGCGCTGGGCGCCTGTGTCGAGCCGGGGCCGCACGCGCTGAACTGGCTGCTGGCGCTGCGGGCGGTCGAGGGCGTCGGTTTCCTGCTGGCCGTGATGCCCGGGCCTGGCCTGGTGCGGGCATTGGTGCCGCCGGGAGCGGACAAGGCGGCGCTCGGCCTGTGGGGCGCGTACATGCCGTTGGGCGTCGCGCTGGCGCTGTTGGTCGGAGCGCCCTGGATCCAGCGATGGCATTGGCCATCGTGGTGGCTGGGCATGGCGGGCGTTTCCGCCATGGCGCTCCTGTTCGTCCGGCTGGCCGTGCCGAGCGACGCCGTGCGCGGGCGTGCCGCGGTGGTGTCGCGGCAGCCAGCGACTCCCATTTCCGTGCCCGCACGCCTGCGCCTGACGCTCGGCTCGGCCGGCCCGCGCACGCTGGGGCTGGCATTCGCGGTGTACTCGGCGCAATGGATGGCGGTCATCGGCTTCCTGCCCGCCATCTACGCCGAAGCCGGCGTTGCAGCGGCATGGGCAGGCCTGCTGACCTGTGCCGCAGCCGCGGCAAACATCGTGGGCAACGTGGCCGGCGGGCGCCTGCTGCATCGCGGCGTGCGGCCCGAACGCCTGCTGCGGTGGGGCTACGGCGTGATGCTGGCGGGTGGCGTGGCGGCCTTCGCGCGCTGGGGCCATGGCGAGGCGGCCTTGTCGCTGCCACCGGCCGTGCGCTACGTCGCCGTATGCCTCTTTTCGCTGGCCGGCGGCATGGTGCCGGCCACCTTGTTCACGCTGTCGGTGCGGCTGGCGCCTTCGGGGAACACGGTATCGACCACCGTGGGACTGATGCAGCAGACGTCGTCCCTGGGGCAGTTCGTGGCGCCGCCGCTGGTGGCCTGGCTGGCGTTGTACGCGGGCGGCTGGCACTGGACCTGGGTGGCCACCGTCGCATGCTCGCTGGTCGGCATGGTCGCGGCCGGGCGCCTGGCTGTCTTGCGGCTGCAGTGTGCGGAGCCGATGCCATGAGCAATGATTCGGGCGCATCGGCCGGTCCTGAGCTGCAGGCGTTGGTGCGCCGAGTCGAGGAAGACACCGTCCGTTGGCTGGAGCGCGCCGTCATCGGCCTGAATCTGTGTCCCTTCGCCAAGGCGGTGCATGCGCGCCGGCAGATCCACTACGTGGTCTGTGCCTGCGACGACGAAACCGAACTGATGGAGACGCTGCTGCGCGAGGCGCAGGCACTCCTCGATCGCGAGCCTGCCGTGCGCGACACCACGCTGGTGATGGCGCCTTGCCTCCTGGCCGACTTCCTGGACTTCAACGACTTCACGGCACGTGCGGAACGCCGCCTCGCGCGCGCGGGCTTTGAAGGCATGCTGCAATTGGCCAGCTTCCATCCCCGGTTCCAGTTTGCCGGCAGCGAGGAGAACGACATCACCAACGCCACCAACCGCGCCCCATATCCCACGCTGCACCTGCTGCGCGAAGACAGCGTCGACAAGGCGGTTGCCGCGTTCCCCGACGCAGCGGCTATCTACGAGCGCAATGTCGCCACCCTCGAAGGCCTGGGCGCTGCCGGCTGGGATGCACTGGACGTCGGTCCCCGGGGAGACGGCCGATGAGCCGCGCCCAGCTTTCGACGAGGCACGCCGCACCGGCCAAGCCCGCGCAGGCGCATGCCGCGCGGCCTTCCAGGGCGGACAAGGCCCAGGCCGATCTGCTGGCCGAACTGCGCCCGGGGCAGTCGGTCGTATTGCTGCAGGAGCTGCACATCCTGACGCGCGAGGGTCGCCTGAACCAGGACTCCCGCCGCAAGCTCAAGCAGGTCTATCACCTGTTCCAGTTCATCGAGAAGCTGTTGCTGGAACTGCCGGAGGCGGGCGCGCGCGCCACGCTGGCCGACCATGGCGCAGGCAAGTCGTATCTGGGTTTCATCATCTACGACCTGTTCTTCCGTCAGCGCGAGGGGGGCCACGTGTACGGCATCGAGACGCGGCCCGAACTGGTGGCGCGCTCGCGCGAGCTTGCGCAGCGCCTGGGATTTGCGCGTATGAGCTTTCTCAATGTCAGCGCCGCCGAGGCACGCACCGCACCAGGATTGCCCGAACGCATCGACCTCGTCACCGCACTGCACGCCTGCGACACCGCCACCGACGACGCCATCGCCTTCGGGCTTGCCAAGAACGCGCGGTTCATGGCGCTGGTGCCTTGCTGCCAGGCGGAAGTCGCGGCCAGCCTGCGCGCCAACAAGGCGCTGTCGCTGTCGCGCACGCCGCTGGCAGAACTGTGGCGCCATCCGCTGCACACGCGCGAGATCGGCAGTCAATTGACCAACGTGCTGCGTTGCCTTTACCTGGAGGCGCAGGGCTACCAGGTGACCGTGACCGAGCTGGTGGGGTGGGAGCACAGCCTGAAGAACGAACTGATCATTGCCCGCCACACCGGCCATCGCAAGGCGAGCGCGGCGGCGCGCATGCAGGAGTTGCTGTCGCAGTTCGGGCTCGACGCACTCGGCCCTGACCGCTTTCCCCTGCAGGCCTGAAGCACGGGCCGACGCCGATCCGCTTTCCGCCATGGCCAGACTTCCGCGACTGACGCTGCCAGGCTATCCGCATCATGTGATCCAGCGCGGCAACAACCGGCAATTCATCTTCGTGGACCGCGCCGATCGCGAGAAGATGCTGGCGCTGCTGGGCGAGCATGCGGCGCGGTTCGAGGTGGCCGTGCATGCGTATGTGCTCATGGACAACCACTTCCATCTGCTGGCCACGCCCGCCGGCCCGACCTCGCTGCCCCAATGGATGCAGTCGGTTGGCCGCCAATACGTCCGCTACTTCAATGACCGGCACGGGCGTAGCGGCACGCTCTGGGAAGGGCGCTATCGGTCCACGTTGATCCAGACCGACCGCTACCTGCTCGCCTGCATGGCCTATATAGACCTGAACCCGGTGCGCGCCGGCATTGTTGCCGAGGCGCGCGACTTCGTCTGGTCCAGCCATGCCCACTACGCCGGCCTGCGGGTGGACAGGCTGATCACGCCGCATCCGCTGTACTGGACGCTGGGCAACACGCCCTTCGCGCGGGAGGCTGCGTACGCCGATTTGGTGCGCGCTGGCGTCGCCACGGCCGATGTGCGCCTTCTGACGGAGGCGACGCTGCGCGGCTGGGCCGCCGGCGACGCCGATTTCGTCGCGCTTCTGCAAAAGAACACCGACCGCCGCGTCGTCAAGGACCGTGCAGGCCGCCGGCCACGGCCTTCGCCGGGGGATGTCTCGCCTTCCTGAAGCAAGGCTGCACGCTGGGCGGGCTCACGCCAGATCAATCTGTCCCCAATTTGTCGCACACCGTAGTTTGGCTGACTTAATTGGAATCTGACCCCATTTAAAGTATTTGGCATTGTTTGTGCAACGCAATATCCTTACGGTCCCTGCGAGATGCCAGTAAGAAGGAGTGCGCCATGACGACGGCTGCCGAAATCCAACACCTGCAAGAACACGGCCTGTACTCGGCCGCGGACGAACATGACGCCTGCGGCGTCGGCTTCGTTGCCCACATCAAGGGCGAGAAGAGCCATGCCATCGTCGGCCAGGCGCTGAAGATCCTGGAGAACCTGGACCATCGCGGTGCCGTCGGCGCGGACAAGCTGATGGGCGACGGCGCAGGCATCCTGATCCAGCTGCCCGACCTGCTGTACCGCGAGGAAATGGCTCGCCAGGGCGTGGCGCTGCCACCGCCCGGCGAGTACGGCGTGGGCATGATCTTCCTGCCGAAGGAACACGCCTCGCGCCTGGCCTGCGAGCAGGAGATGGAACGCGCGATCAAGGCCGAAGGCCAGGTGCTGCTGGGCTGGCGCGACGTGCCGGTCAACCGCGACATGCCCATGTCTCCGACCGTGCGCGAGAAGGAGCCGATCCTGCGCCAGGTGTTCATCGGCCGCGGCGCCGACGTGATCGTGCAGGACGCGCTCGAGCGCAAGCTGTACGTCATCCGCAAGACCGCCAGCGCGAACATCCAGCGCCTGAAGCTCAAGCACTCCAAGGAATACTACGTCCCGTCCATGTCGAGCCGGACGGTGGTGTACAAGGGCCTGCTGCTGGCTGATCAAGTCGGCACTTACTATCTCGATCTGCAAGACCATCGCTGCGTGTCGGCGCTGGGTCTGGTGCATCAGCGCTTCTCGACCAACACTTTCCCGGAATGGCCGCTGGCGCACCCGTATCGCTACGTGGCGCACAACGGCGAGATCAACACGGTCAAGGGCAACTACAACTGGATGAAGGCGCGCGAGGGCGTGATGAGTTCGCCCGTGCTCGGCCCCGATCTGGCCAAGCTGTATCCGATCAGCTTTGCCGGCCAGTCCGACACCGCCACGTTCGACAACTGCCTCGAACTGCTGACCATGGCCGGCTACCCGATCAGCCAGGCCGTGATGATGATGATTCCCGAGCCGTGGGAGCAGCACGCCACGATGGACCCGCGCCGCCGGGCGTTCTATGAATATCACGCCGCGATGCTCGAGCCCTGGGACGGGCCGGCGTCGATCGTGTTCACCGACGGCCGCCAGATCGGCGCCACGCTCGACCGCAACGGCCTGCGTCCGTCGCGCTACTGCGTCACCGACGACGACCTGGTGATCATGGCGTCCGAATCCGGCGTGCTGCCGGTGCCGGAGAGCAGGATCGTGCGCAAGTGGCGGCTGCAGCCGGGCAAGATGTTCCTGATCGACCTGGAGCAGGGCCGCATGATCGACGACGAGGAGGTCAAGTCCAGCCTCGCCAACAGCAAGCCCTACAAGCAGTGGATCGAGAACCTGCGCATCAAGCTCGACGACGTCGACGGCGCCGGCGAAGCGCCCGCCAGCGCGGTGCCGCTGCTCGACCGCCAGCAGGCCTTCGGCTACACCCAGGAAGACATCAAGTTCCTGATGAGCCCCATGGCGCAGGCCGGAGAAGAGGGCATCGGCTCCATGGGCAACGACTCGCCGCTGGCGGTGCTGTCGGACAAGAACAAGCCGCTGTACAGCTACTTCAAGCAGCTGTTCGCGCAGGTGACCAACCCGCCGATCGACCCGATCCGCGAGGCCATCGTCATGTCGCTGGTCAGCTTCGTCGGCCCCAAGCCGAACCTGCTCGACATCAACCAGGTCAATCCGCCGATGCGGCTCGAAGTGAGCCAGCCGATTCTGGACTTCAACGACATGGCGAAGGTGCGCGACATCGCCGCCGTCACGCAGGGCAAGTTCAAGAGCTACACGCTCGACATCACCTATCCGGTGGCCTGGGGCGAGGAGGGCGTGGAGGCCAAGCTCGCCTCGCTGTGCGCCGAGGCGGTGGACGCCATCAAGGGCGGCCACAACATCCTGATCCTGAGCGACCGCGCCGTGGCCGAACTCCAGGTGGCGATTCCCGCCGCGCTGGCACTGTCGGCGGTGCATCAGTTCCTGGTGCGCGAAGGCTTGCGCACCACGGCCGGCCTGGTGGTCGAGACCGGCTCGGCGCGCGAGGTGCATCACTTCGGAGTACTGGCCGGTTACGGCGCCGAAGCGGTGCACCCCTACCTGGCCATGGAAACGCTGGCCGCCATGCACGAGGACCTGCCCGGCGAACTGAGCGCCGAGAAGGCCATCTACAACTACGTCAAGGCGATCGGCAAGGGCCTGTCGAAGATCATGTCCAAGATGGGCGTGAGCACGTACATGAGCTACTGCGGCGCCCAGCTGTTCGAGGCCATCGGCCTGAACACCGAGACGGTCGACAAGTACTTCACCGGTACCGCGAGCCGCGTCGAGGGCATCGGCGTGTTCGAGATCGCCAAGGAAGCCATCCGCATCCACAAGGCGGCCTTCGGCGACGACCCGGTGCTCGCGCAGATGCTCGACGCCGGCGGCGAATACGCCTGGCGCACGCGCGGTGAAGACCACATGTGGACGCCGGACGCAATCGCCAAGCTGCAGCACAGCACGCGCGCCAACAACTTCAACACGTACAAGGAATACGCGCAGCTCATCAACGACCAGAGCCGCCGGCACCTGACGCTGCGCGGGCTGTTCGAGTTCAAGTTCGATCCGGCCAAGGCGATCCCAGTGGACGAGGTCGAATCGGCCAGCGAAATCGTCAAGCGCTTTGCCACCGGCGCCATGTCGCTCGGCTCGATCAGCACCGAGGCGCATTCGACGCTGGCGATCGCCATGAACCGCATCGGCGGCAAGAGCAACACGGGCGAGGGCGGCGAAGACCCGATTCGCTACCGCAACGAGCTCAAGGGCATTCCGATCAAGCAGGGCGACACGCTCAAGAGCGTGATCGGCGCCGAGAACGTCGAAGTCGACCTGCCGCTCAAGGACGGCGACTCGCTGCGCTCGCGCATCAAGCAGGTCGCTTCGGGCCGCTTCGGCGTCACCGCCGAGTACCTGTCGTCGGCCGACCAGATCCAGATCAAGATGGCCCAGGGCGCCAAGCCCGGCGAGGGCGGCCAGCTGCCGGGCGGGAAAGTCTCGAACTACATCGGCATGCTGCGCTACTCGGTGCCGGGCGTCGGCCTGATCAGCCCGCCGCCGCACCACGACATCTACTCGATCGAGGACTTGGCGCAGCTCATCCACGACCTGAAGAACGTGGCGCCGCACGCGTCCATCAGCGTCAAGCTGGTCAGCGAAGTGGGCGTGGGCACCATCGCCGCGGGCGTGGCCAAGTGCAAGAGCGACCACGTCGTGATCGCCGGCCATGATGGCGGCACCGGCGCATCGCCATGGTCGTCGATCAAGCACGCCGGCAGCCCCTGGGAAATCGGCCTGGCCGAGACACAGCAGACGCTGGTGCTCAACCGCCTGCGCAGCCGCATCCGCGTGCAGGCCGACGGCCAGATGAAGACCGGCCGCGACGTCG